>Ga0209395_1000172_pt1 | contig 98326 bp, 83 predicted proteins | sample GOMGulsemesocosm_3_FD_184635 | JGI IMG/M metagenome (GOLD analysis project Ga0209395, IMG submission 184635) | Methane-oxidizing microbial communities from mesocosms in the Gulf of Mexico - GOM9D Gulf of Mexico (SPAdes) (version 2) | ecosystem: Environmental > Aquatic > Marine > Cold seeps...
CTAAACAGTTGCAGAGAGTTGAGTTAATTAGGTTCAAAAGTACCGCAACAGACGCTGACGTTCTGTTGCGGTGGTCGTTAAGCCAATAAGGTTTCTTCAAAAGGGTAATGGGTTAGGTTTTCAAAGCCATCTTCAGTGATGATTATTTGATCTTCCAGTTTGACCCCTTCTCCACCACCGACAGCTCCGACGTAGGCCTCTACACACAGCGCCATCCCAGGTTCTAAGACACCATCATAACCGTGTTCTAGCAGATCTTCAGGATATCGAATAGAGGGGTATTCGTCACACAACCCAACGCCGTGCATCATTACGCCATAGCGCTGTGCACGATACTCTTTAGGCAGCAGTAAACCTGATTGGGTCACTTCACTAAAACTCATGCCAGGCTTTAATATCTGCATATTGTATTGGATGTGATCGTAGGCGATCCTATAGAGTTTTTTCTGCTCTGCAGTCGGCTCGCGATCACCTATCATCCAAGTTCGAGATAAGTCGGCACAAATACCGTATGGGCCTATCAGATCGGTATCAAAAGCTAACAATTCACCTTCTTGCACAACGCGTGGACCACATTCCTGAAACCATGGGTTAGTACGAACCCCAGAAGACAAAATGCGACACTCAATCCACTCTCCGCCGCGACGAATATTTTCCGCGTGCAGTACCGCCCAAATATCGTTTTCAGTTACCCCAGGTACAGTGGCGCGTTGCATGGCATGCATAGCTATCTCTGTAGAGGCGAGCGAACAGCGCATGGCATTGATCTCGTCCTCGTTTTTAATGGCTCTTGCCAACTCCATGACTTCTTGACCGTCAAAAACTTGCATGTCTAATTTGTCGAGTTCTCTAAGACCAGCTATTTCAATTTTATCGACGGCGAGGCGTTTATTGCTGCCGCTATGTTCAGCGAGAATTGAGTCAACTTCTGCTGCGAAGTGGGCGGCGTGAGCTGTTGTTTTATTGCCTGTTTCAAAATAGAAAAAAGAAGCGCCACTGCGTACTTCTTTCACTAGAGGTAAATGCGCGGATAAATGCTCGCAGTTATGGAAGTCCCAGAGCACCATATGGCCGCTGGCTGTCACTAAACAAGCGCGTGCGTGGTTGTGGGTGACCCACACTTGCATATTGGTGGAGTCAGTTGCGTAGCGAATGTTCAGAGGATCGAATAACAGCACCGCGGCTAAGTCGCGTTTTTGTAGTTCTTTGACAATACGCGATAAGCGATACTCGCGCATATTCGTTAAATTGGGAGGGGTAAGCCCTAGCTCATGCCACTCTTTGAATGCCAGATCAGTGGGGCCTATTTCTACTCTGTCATTATCATTAATTGAACCGTCTAATTTGAAGGGGTTATGGCGGCGACGGCTTGGGTCTATCTTGTTATTGGAGGTGCCAAGTTGACTTAAAAATGGTTGGTTCATAGTCATCATCTTTGAGTGATTGTGGTTATAAGAATTTGCAATGCAGGTTTTGAGTTGAGCGCGGTTAAGGTGACTGATCACCTTAACCGCCGGTGAGTTACTCGCCGTAATACACCCATACGCACTTTGTTTTGGTATAGGAAGACAGTGAATGTATGGCCATTTCCTTGCCCCAGCCGCTTTGTTTGAAACCGCCAAATGGACTGCTTAGTCCATAGCAGCCATAGCGGTTCACAAATAGCATACCGGCATCGATTTTGGAGGCCACGCTGTGAGCGCGAGAGACATCACTGGTATAAATACCTGCCGCTAAACCATAGGCGGTGCTGTTAGCCATATCAATTGCCTCTTGGGTGGTGCTAAATCGACTGCAACTGAGTACCGGGCCAAAGATTTCCTCTTGGGCAATGCGTGCGTTTTGCGGGACATCTGAGAAAATTGTCGGGCGAATGAAATAACCATTGGCGTTATCACCACTAGTATCGGCATGACCACCTGCAACTAATTTAGCTTCGGTTTTACCTATTTCTATGTATTCGAGAATTTTCTCAAATTGTGCGCGGTTACACTGTGGGCCTTGATCGACATCTTCTGCAAAGGGGTTACCGCATTTGATCGCCTCAGCTTTCTCGATGAGTTTCTCTAATACTTGATCATAAATACTGTCGTGAATTAAAAAGCGGGTGGGTTCTGAGCACTTCTCACCTTTGTGCGAGAACATCACCGTGAACGCTCGGTCAATGGCTGCCGGCAGGTTAGGTGTGTCGGCAAAAAAGATACAAGGCGATTTTCCGCCTAGCTCTAACGTTGTCGCTTTTAAGTTGGACTGTGCGCTGTTATTGACTATTTTACGGCCAATATCGGTACTGCCAGTGAAAGATATTTTGTGCACATTGTGGCTGCTAGTCAGCTGGTTGGCCATTTTTCCATCGGTGAGCAGTAAGTTGATGACACCTTCTGGAAAGTTTAAATGATCGTTAATTAACTCCATTAAATAGATAGCACTTAAAGGGGTGTATTCAGAAGGCTTGATAATGACCGTATTACCCATAGCTAAAGCCGGTGCTATTTTCAAACTTGCTTGATAAAGAGGGAAGTTCCAAGGGGCTATTAAGCCACACACACCCACAGGCTCTTTCAGCGTATAGTTGAGAAAATCCTCTTCAACGGGGCAGGTCTCACCGTAGAACTTATCCGTCCAACCGGCATAGTACTCAAAGATATCAGCGCAGGTCGGTATGTCATCTACCATAGATTCACTGTACAACTTGCCATTGGGCAGTGTTTCAAGAACTGCTAGCTGCTCGGTATGCGCTCGAATTAACTGGGCGATCTGACGTAGCATATTGGCTCGTTGTGCGCGATTAACTTTGCTCCAAACTCCTTCTAGGTGATGTTGATTTGCGATTTCTGCGCAGTACTCAACCTGTTCGCTACTGGCCATGTTAAAGCGGCAAAGTTGCTCACCATTAGCGGGGTTCATGACACTCCAGCTTTGTTTACTATCGCCTTCTACCCATAGCCCGTTAATGAATTGTCGCTTTGGTTGTTTCAGCCAATTTGTGGCCCATTGCAGTGGGATTTCTTTCATGTCAATCATCTCTATTTGTTATGTTTAAGTAGATTCTAAAAATCGTGAACACTTTGCACAATTGACTTTAGTGCAAAGCGCAGTGCATAAAACTCATCCTCAGTTACGCGGTAGCTCTGTTGGCAGCTAAAGCAGCGAACAAGTCCAAGACGCCCCTGTACACCCCGCAGGAGGGAGTCGCAAAACTACTGCGCTGCGAAATGCAGCGTTAAAAATTGGCTTTCTATCCCTCGCTACCTTTTGTGACACCCTCGCAGGGGGCTTACGTTTAAAAGAAAGCTAAACAGAGCTGAAATCTTGTTTCAGCTGCACCTCCTTTGTCAGAACGCTTGTAAAGGACTGGCCATTCGCGTCCATTCTTGCGCGGATCAGTGTGCCCCTGTTTATGGGCATTGATCGCTTAGACTTACGTTATTTAGAAAGCACAGGTAACATCTAGGGACTTATTCGCTACTTTCCTAAGTGAATAAATGGCTGCGGATGATGTCTAGATCGCCGTTGGATTCACGGTAGACACTGGCGCTGTATGAATAGCCTTTTTGCCGCTTAAGTTTGATGAGCAGTGGAATTAAGGTATTGGTATTGTCACTGTTACGTTGCAGGTTGGGCTGAACACCTGACAGAGCATGCGTTGTAAAGACTTTAATGGCATTTTCTAAACAGCTCATCGTATCTAACAAATTACTGATCACAACAGACTGCCAAACGTTGAGATCTAACTCGCCGTGATCTTGAGTCATTTGTGTGCTATGGCACTTACCACACGCTTGCATAGCGCTTTGTATTAAAAACTCAGGGATTGTCGGGTTGATTTTTCCGGGCATGGCAGATGATCCGGGTTGCACTGCTGGTAATTGTATTTCTGCAAATCCACAGTCAGGGCCTGAGCAAAGTAATCTGAAATCTTTGGCTATTTTAATCAGCCCTCTCGCTAGCGAATCTAAGTCACTACTAATCGCGAGCATATCATCGTTATTTTGCGAGCAATCAAACAGGTTTTCGCTGCGTGTGAATTTATCGCTGCCTAATACCGCGTTTAATTTAGGAATGCATTGCTCAAAAAACGCGGCTGAACAATCTCCTTGCCGGCCAATGATGTTACCACCTAGATTGACTTTGTACATTTGCTCAACGCTTGTGTGTATTCGATGGATGTTGCGTTCAATTAACTTGGTATAACCACTAAAAAAATCAGCAAAGCTGATCTCTACTGCGTCTTGCAAACAAGTGCGGGAAATTTTATCGATATGCGCCCATTTTTCCCCCTGTGCACGAAATTGCGCAGCCATAACTTTAAGAGAGCTCTTCAGAGCTTGCCACTTCTCAATGATAGCGATGTGACAAGCCGTGGTGAGCAGATCACTAGTAGAGTGATTTAAGTTGACGTGGTCGTTGGGGTGAAGGGTGGCATAACTGCCAAGAGGTTGTGAGAAGCTGCGTTGATTTGCCAAGTTCGCAATCACTTCGTTGACATTCATATTAGTAGAAATCCCGCCTCCACCGTGCAGAGCATGAACGGGGAATTCATTTGCAGGCATCACCTCGAGTAAGTGATTGATGGCATCTACTATCGCCTCACCCATCACAGGAGAAAGCTCAGTTGTTTCTAAGTTAGTTAATGCAGCACATAACTTAACCTGCAAGATAGCTTGGAGGTATTCGGGGTAAGCCGATAAAGGTTTTTCGCCTGCCAGTGGATACAGCTGCAGCGCGCGCTGTGTCTGTATCCCGAACAGTGCATCACTGGGCACTGCTAGAGTACCAATAGCGTCTTTTTCTGTGCGATTTTTATTATTTAGCATGTCACGCCCTACCTTCTACCAATACAGGATGAACAAAGCATCGCAGATAAACAGGATGCGAGGGTATTTCATCGAAATTTCAGCCGCGCAACAAACGATTTAAATACATGCTTGTATGCGTAATTGTCATGCCAATAGCGGGTGTGTTTAAAATGACGAAAAGTAATACTACTGTGAATTTTTATGGTTTTTTTTTTGCGTGAATATACGAGATTCTGCGGTTGAAGAGCATTATTCACTTAAAAATAATAGGAATTGCAATGCAGTATACACGCCTTGGCCAATCGGGCCTTAAAGTATCTAGACTGTGTCTAGGAACGATGAATATGGGTTCAAAGACATGGAAACCTTGGATTTTTGATGAGAAAGAGAGTGAACCTATCATTCGACACGCACTAGATCATGGGGTGAATTTCATCGATTTGGCTGATTTTTACTCCCTAGGTGCTGGTGAGGAAGTCGTCTGTAATGTATTGCGCCGTATAGGTCGCAGGCAAGATATGGTGATTACCACTAAAGTGGGTTACCAAATGGGTGATGATGTCAATAATCAAGGGCATTCGCGCAAGCATATCTTTGATGCGATAGATGCCTCACTGACACGCATGAAAATGGATTATATCGATATTTATATGCTGCATTTCTTTGATACACAGACACCTATCGAAGAGACAATGGGGGCATTAAATGACTTAGTGCAATCAGGTAAAGCTCGCTATATTGGTGTATCAACCATGAATACTTGGCAGCTGGCGAAAATTTTGCAAGTGTGCGCGGAAAACGGTTGGGCTAGGCCTATTAATATGCAGTTACAGTTAAACTGTGCTTATCGCGAAGAAGAGCGAGAAATGATTCCCTTCTGTCTTGATCAAGGCATTGGCGTGTCGGTGTTTAGTCCACTCGCTAGAGGCATATTAACCAGTGATTTAAAGTCAAATCGAAATCAGACTGATTTATTCACTCAGGAAATGTACAACGACCAAGCATCTAAAGACATCTCGTTATCTGTTGCTAAAGTAGCAGATGCAAGAGGTTGTCTACCGGCGCAAGTGGCGCAAGCGTGGGTTTTGAATAAACCAGAGATAAGCTCCATGTTGGTGGGCGCTGATACCATTATGCAGTTTGACGCCGCGATTGCAGCGCTGGAAATTAACTTTAGCGCCGAGGAAATTTATGAGCTAGAGCGCAATTACACGCCGTGCGATTTAATTACCGATTACACAGCTGGTAAGCGCATTCCGAGATTGGCCAGAGCGGCACAGCTCCCCTTTGTTTAATTAAGGAGGTAAATGCGCAAGCGAGTTACTATTTTGAGTCACTTCTGTGTGTAGCGCAGCGCCTCTGTGTTCTCGGTGGTAGAAAAGCCTTTAAAAGATTTTTTGCACCACAGAGGTCACAGAGAACACCGAGGAAAGACTAAAGGATAAGATCAAAAGATTCAGATCTTACTGTTTTAAGTCACTTCTGTGGGTAGCGCAGCGCCTCTGTGTTCTCGGTGGTAGAAAAGCCTTTAAAAGATTTTTTGCACCACAGAGGTCACAGAGAACACCTAGGAAAGACCAAAGGATAAGACAAAAAGATTTAACTTTAGACGACAACTCCCTTGGAAACGCCGGTTAAGAGTGTGTGTTTTACTGTATATTCAACGCCTTAACCGGTATCCGTGACTTCTAAGTGATGCTGTGAAGTCACTAACAGGTTTAAGGTAGATAGGGATTAATCGAGGGATTTAAGCCACTGGCTAAAGTGTTGTACTTTTGAAAGGCCTTGACGTTCACTCGTTGTATCTAGCCAATAACCAAACTCTCCATGTAATTCTATGTCGCTAAAAGCGACTAAACTTCCATCAGCTAGTTCTTGCGCAATCATGTTTTTGTCGATGATGGCATAACCCGCACCATTTCTTACCGCGTTAATGACCTGATCCAATGTGCTAAATTCCATGTTTTTAGCACAGTTTAGATCTCCTTCAACGCCTGCTACTTGCAACCAATTTACCCAGACTGGTAGCCTTCTTCCCTGATGAAAGTTGTGTAGCAAGTTACCAGAGTTTAGTGTGAAAGGTTGTGCTTTGGCTAGTAGAGCAGGGCTGCAAATAGGAGCGTGTCGCTCTTGCATCAGTAGCTCACTATGGTGTCTAGGTTTTGGGCCTGTGCCAAAGCGAATCACACAGTCGAAAATGATGTGCTCACTTGTTTCATTATGTATCGCAATTTCTAGCTCAGGGTAATGCTGATAAAAATCTTGAAGTAGCGGGGCTAACCAGCGTGTGGCATAAGTGGGAGGGGCGCATATGTTCAGCTTTTGTCGATGACTCGCACCTTTTATGCCTAGGATAGCCTCTTCCATTAAATCAAAGGATTGTTCTAGCTTTGCCAGTAACACAGCACCAGAGGCGGTAAGTTCCATCTTGTGGTGTAAACGTATAAACAAAGGCACACCAAGATAGTCCTCCAATTGCTTTATTTGCCGGCTGACAGCTCCTTGAGTGACATGTAATTGTTTTGCCGCTTCAGTAAAACTCAAATGTTTACCAGCTGTTTCAAAGACTTTAAGCGCGGTAAGAGGAGGGAGGGATCGCATAATTTTAGCCATTACAAACCAAAAATTTTAGCACGATGTTTTATAAAACTATACCTCGATTTCATTTAAAAACAGTCTAATGTAATATTCTAAAACTTAAGCATAAAAGGTAAATATTAAAAGGTTAAGTTGATTGTTTTTAGCGGAATAGCTAAATAGTGTTGGTCATTTTCAGAAGATATCTGTGACAATAAAGGAAGTTTCTAGTCATGATAAGGAGAGGTAAATATAGGGGGCTGTATGAAGCGTCCTCACGTTTCTATTGCTGTGGAGTTGCCAAGCCAGCGAGTATAATAAAATATATAAATATCAACAGGATACAACAATGAATCAAGTCACACATGGAGAAATGCAGATTGAGGTAGAGGGAAGCCTTTTAATAATCGAAGGTAGAGGCCCTTGGAATCTCAATGCGATAGACATTTGCGTTGTCGAAAATGATAAAAAAGTCAGTGATTTATATGGAAACCCTTGGGGCGTATTATTTACTGCTAAAGGAGATGCGTTGATGGTGCCTGAAGCGCGTATCAAATTAATCGAAATCATAAAAAAAGAGCGCCAGAAAGGGCGCGTTGCTACTGCTTTGGTGATAGAGCAATCCAGTGTACCGTTGATGGTCGAGGCTCAATTAAAAGACATTTATACTAGTGCCGGTGATGAATATTGTCACTTTCAGTGCAAAATTGAAGCCAGGCATTGGTTGCACCAGCAAGTAGAGATTTTCAGTGTCAGTAACACCTAGCATTTTGTCACAGCTTTAGGATATCCCCTTAAGTCATTGTATTAAACCCCGTTGTGAACTGATATAAGCTAGCGATCTATTGCGGAATCTGGGATTATATTGAATCGCGTAACTGATTCTTTAAAACTGAGCAGCTACTTGCAACATTGATGATTTTAAGGGGGCAAAAGATGAAATGGCTGGGTGTTGTCTTTTGCCTCTTTCTTAGTAACTTGTGCCATGGCGTCGAAACAGTCAAACCTGTCACCTCTTTTGAAACGGATGAAAAAACAACAAACTTAGTTTTTTCAACGTTTAATGCCTATACGTTATCTCAAGTTGTCTCTGCAATTTTAACCCGAGCCTATGCGAATTTAGAGATAGATATTGCAGTGCGTTACTTACCGGGTAAACGTGCATTAGTGACTTCTAACAGCGGTCAAGTTGACGGGGAGCTGTTTCGTATCAGTGGTATGAGCCAGCATTTTGAAAATTTAATAGCTGTCCCGGCCCCTATATTGGAATTACACACCACCGTTTATAGTCGTGATTATCAATTCAAAGTACAAGGCTGGGATAGTTTAAGGTCCTATCATATTGGATTTCTTCGGGGTTTTAAAAAAGCAGAGCAGAGTACCAGCGGGATGAATGTCTACCAAGATGACTCGTTAGAAAAGCTGTTTAAGTTGTTGGCTAAAGGGCGTATCGACCTAGTAGTCGAGTCTAGTTTGGGGGCTGGGGTTATTCTAAAGCGCACTTTTTTAGCGAAAATTAAAGCCTTGTATCCGCCGGTTGATAATTTTCACATTTACCATTATCTGCATAAAAAAAATAGGCATCTGCTTAAGCCATTAACAGAGGTACTAAGGGCTATGCAGAAAAACGGTGAAATTGACACTATTATTGAACAAAATATCACCCGCCTGGCGACTGATAATTCGTAAGTAGGAGCTTAAAGGGCGAGGCTGACGGCGAGTGCGGCATTTCTTGACGCTTTAGTTGTGATGATATAAAACTTAAAAATAACAGTAGTTTAATTCACATATTTAACAGCTATTTGACGGTTTTAGGAAAAAGTTGATAACGGCAAATATTTCTTGCGTATAAGTTTGCACGCCAAAAGAGATGCTTTATCGACGTTTATTGCTGAATGTCGCCGTCTATTTAAGTTAAGATATTGTCAGTTAAAATTGTCAGTAATTTAGGAGCGAGCCCAACCTTGGATACACTTAAGCATTTATTTGATCGAAACTTAGAATGGGCTAATGAAGTAAAAAAAGAAAACCCAAAATTTTTTACCGAGTTGTCAGAGCAGCAAGCCCCTAAGTATTTGTGGATCGGCTGCTCGGATTCTCGGGTCCCTGCCAATCAGATTGTAAAATTGCCGCCAGGTGAGATTTTTGTCCATCGCAATATCGCCAATGTCGTCGTTCACACGGATTTAAATTGTTTATCGGTGATTCAATACGCCATCGAAGTACTTAACATCGAGCACATTGTGGTCTGTGGACATTATGGTTGTGGCGGAATTAACGCGGCCATGGAAAGTAGTTCGCACGGACTGATCGATAATTGGCTCTGCCATATTAAAGATGTGAGCCGTTTTCACCGCGATAAATTTGCAGGGCTAACTAAAAAAGCACAGCAAGACTTACTTTGTGAGCTTAACGTCAAAGAGCAAGTCTCTAATGTATGCAATACCACGGTAGTGCAAAGTGCGTGGAAGAAAGGCAAAAAAGTCTCAGTTCACGGCTGGGTCTACAGTATCAAAAATGGCATTATCGTTGATCTTGAAACCAGTGTCTCTTCGATGGAGCAGCTTAGCGAAAGTCCACATTGCCTTTAAATGTTGCTTGTAAAAGAGGTGGAATAGGCAGCGTCTAACTGATTTTAAAGGTAGCGCTGCAAAACTTATAAGCGCAAGTAACGTTCTTAGCAGCATCTTATTAGATGCTGTCGCTTTATTTACTTTGTGATTCAGCTGCTGAATTAAGCTTCAACCAACCCCCAGTGACTTGTATTGGGCGATGTGTCTGAGAAGCCATCCAACCGAATAAGGCATATTTTTTAATCACTCCCAAGCTCTGCGTCAACCTAGGTAGCGCGGTTAGGCTTGTCGCACATTTATAATGGTCATTCTTAAATTCGGATCGCTCAGTTAGAATTTCTAGCATCGCAAAATCTTGTGACAAACTCAGTCCACTATTTTCTCCCGCAGTGATCTCAACATGGGGGTCAAAAGATAACAGCGCGAAGTGACAAAGTGGCGGGATATTTGCGCTGATATTAGCAAACTGCATACTTGCCATAGCGGAGCTGTCGTCCAGCTGCAATGATAGTTGACCAGCCAATTTATTAGAGATGGTGGGTAGTGGTGCCGATCTAAAAAAACCGCGCCACTCGTTACCATCCACCACAAACTGTGGGGTATAGATATTACTGGTATTACTGTGTTTAAAATGTTGTTGCTGGTACTCGTTTGCCTGCGCGCTAGAGTAAGTATCAGACCACCCCAAGTAATTCCAGTAATTGACATGTAAAGCTATCGGAAAGTAGCGCTGCCACAGTTGCTCAGAATCAACCAAGTTTGTCAGTAAGTGTTCGGCGGGCGGACATCTGCTGCATCCCTGAGAAGTATAGAGTTCGATCAGTTGGTTTTTTTGCTCACTAGATTGATAGTGGTGAATTTGTGCAAAGGCAGGTTCGATGCTTAAGGCCATGCAAAATATGGTCTTATAAATGCTTTGGAATTAATTTTTTGAGTAGTCATATGCGAATCAAATGTTTTAAACGTTAGATGTTCGACCGGTCTTTGACAAAATAGTTCTGACGATAGACTTAGGGTTGAGCTAAGAGGCTGCTGGTAGTGTAAACCAAGAAAATGACTTCATTGCTATGTGTTAGTGGTAATCACAGTAATTACAAAATGCAGGAGTAACTATTAGAAAATTACCCATAAATTGAAAATTCCAATCTATGGGTGGGCTGTTACAGGCCGCCTAAACGATCGGCAAAGCTTTTGTAGCGCTCAATAGCTGCCTTGTCGAACATCGCCACGCCATCTTTTTCTTCGACTGTGCTTAATAGGTTCTCTTTTGTCATTCGCTCAATTCTTGCTTCTGTAACCTCCAGAAGTTGTGCAACTTCTGTAATGTTCATCAATTCCATGGGTAGCCTCTGCAGTGCTTTTTTATCTATTAATCGGTAGTTTTTTAGTGTACTTCATTTTTTATCCATCTGGCGATAGGAAATAAGATAATAAGCACAGATAAATTTTAAAACATATAAATATCAAATAATTAAGAGTTTATATGCTTTATAGAGCTTCCCAGTGCACTCCCGCAGGTTGGATGTTCACGCCGTTGAAAGCCACCGCTTCTGGGTTGTAGTTGAAGACAAACCTATGTTGCTGAGTCTCCCTAATCCGCAGTCCCTGAGGAAGTTCTTGAATGTCAATTTGCAGTGCTAGGCACTGTTTTTTAAGTATTGCTAGCAATGCTTCACTATCCGGCCAAGCAGTCAAATATTGGCGTTTATCAGTGCCTATCAAAACGGCTCTATCACAGAGCGTGCTCTCTAGAACGGGGTCATCAGCGGTGGTCGTTTCGATCCAATTAATGGCGTGGCCGCCATTTTGTAAGGCTATTTTTACGCTCGGACGCAGTGACTCAACGTAGCTAATCTTGCTATTGATACCTGGCATAGGAGCGTTTAGGTTCATCGCAAAGTCGGCATTTTTAGAACCGCTTCTAGGACCTGCGATGACAGTGCCATCGAAGTTATTGATGTTGGCTGTGAGCTGCGCACTGAAGTGCATGAGCCCGGGAGCAACTAACAGCTTGTATTGATTAAGGTCTTTAGTATCTGGGGCAATAATATCGATAGAGAGCCCGAGTGAGCGCAGCGCACGATAGTAATCTAATACCAGTTTAAAATAGTTAAAACTGGCACCTTGTGGCTGAACTTGCCAGGCCCAATCCGACTCGTAATCAAAGATCAGCGCTATGCTTGCCGTCGCGGTACTGACCTCGGGCATGCTCTCGATCTCTGCGGCGACCGTTTTTGCTTCAAGTAAACCCGGTGCAGGCTCGTTGGCTGGGGTATAAAGTCCTGCATGCATCTGCTCTTGGGCAAAATGTGCTTGACGCCAACGGAAGTAACACACCGCTTCAGCGCCGTGAGCAAAAGCTTCCCAGCTCCACAACCGAACCATGCCTGGCAGTGGCGCAGGGTTGTAAGGCGCCCAGTTAACAGGCCCCGGTTGCTGCTCCATAATCCACCAGCGACCGCGGCCAACGCTGCGGTATAAATCGTGATGGAAAGCTTGAAAATCTGGATCGCCCTGCTGTGAAAAGTGCGCCTTAAATTCCTCGCCCTCTTCTGATCTGTCCTCTAAAAAGCCCAGCGGATAGCTATCCCAGCTGGCGATGTCCAAATCGGCACCGACTTTATAATGATCAAAATCGGTGATGCGCCCCATGTAGTTGTGAATTAGTGGCGCCTCGGTGTAGTCGCGAAGTATATCGCTTTGCAGTTTGTTAAAACTGACGACTTGATCCGAGCTAAAGCGTCGAAAATCTAATAGGTGGGAGGGGTTAGCCTCGGTAACCGTTTGGTTTGGCAGTTCGATCTGCTCAAAGTTGTTGTATTCCATCGACCAAAAGATGTTGCCCCAAGCAGTGTTAAGCGCTTCAATATTCTGATACTTGTTCGTCAGCCACACTCTAAACTGCTCTTTAGCAGCATCGCTGTAAGAAATGGTGGTATCGTGGCAGCTGTATTCGTTATCCGTTTGCCATGCTTGGATATGCACATTGGAGCCATAACGTTGTGCCATTAAAGTACAAATGCGCTCGCACTCTAGGCGATAAGGCTGGTGGCTAAAGCAATAGTGGCGGCGTGAACCAAACTTACGTGCTTGGTTGTTTTCATCAACCGCGAGCATTTTGGGCCATTTGTCGAGCATCCAGCGGGGAGGAGTTGCTGTAGGCGTGCCCATAATTACTTTAAGACCTGCAGCGCCTAAGGTTGCAACGGCTTCATCTAACCAGCTCCAATCCAGCTGATAAGGGGTCGCTTCGATACGGCTCCAGGAAAATTCGCCGATGCGTACCCAGCTGATTCCCGCTTCCACCATGCGCGCGGCATCGCCAGCCCACATTTCTTGTGGCCAGTGTTCTGGGTAATAACATGTGCCTATAGTACGTTTCATTGCCAATCCTCTACTCAATATATCGCGCTAGATATTTAAAATGACGCGCGGTTCCGCTTGACCATTAATGGTCAAATCAGTGAAAAATATTTGCCCTGCCATCGGTTGTTTCTCTAAATCACTGGCACTAAGGTGCTCTTTAGCGCTGGTTAAAAACAGCCGATTGAAATGTTCGCCGCCAAATGCAGGGCAAGTGGTATTAGTGGCTGGCGCTGAAATAGTTTGCATAAACTCGCCTGCTGGACTGTACTGTGCCACCCGGCCCAATCCCCATTGAGCTATCCACAGGTTGCCTTGGGCGTCAGTCACAGCCCCGTCGGGGTTGATGCCTTGTTGGTTAAAATCAATCAGTGCTTCACGATCGCCTTCTGGCCAGCCATCAGTAGGGTTAAGCGGTTGTCGCCAAATTATTTTCTCGACGGTGTCCGTGTAATACGCGCAGCTTTTATCCGGGGCAAAACAGATCGCATTAGTGATGCTTTGCGCAGCGATAATTTGACGTAACTCCCCATTAAAATAACGATATATAGCACCGGCATTAGCTTCTGCACGCTTGCCCATAGTACCAATCCAAAAGCCTCCAAAAGGGTCGGCGCGGCCATCGTTGGAGCGGGTTGAGCTGTTGTCTGCTTCGAGATCGCATAGGTGAGTTTGGGTAGCATTGAGCAGATTAAACTGAAACAGTGAATTTTCGCTGGCTATTAGTAAGTGCTCGCTATCTATCCAGCCAGCAGCCGATACAATTTTGTCGAATACCCAATGTTTTAATTCACTATCTGACTTGCAATAAAGGGTCGCATTTAAAATATCGAACCAAAAAAGAGCCTTGAGCTGCGGGTGCCAAAGAGGGCCTTCGCCCAGCTCACAAGCTGTATTGTCATAGACCTGCATCATTTGCGCTAATCCTACGTCGTGGCGTTTGCTAAAGATGAATTTATCTCGTTAAATACGCCGAGGTTAAATTTTTGATCTTATCCTACATTGGGCAGCTCAAAAATAGTCTTTTATAAGTAGTGATTTACTTTTTTTAGTCTTGCGAGCAATCGCTTATTTACCTTTGGCGCTGTCATAGGCTGCCACTAACGTGATGGCGATATCTTTAATTTTGTCGGTGCTAAAACCAGGCTTAAAGATAGCAGAACCAATCCCAAAGCCATCGATCCCCACCGCTAACCATTCGCCAAAGTTATCGGCACCCGCACCACCTACTGCAAAGGTCGGCATGTCTTTAGGTAGTACTGCTTTCATTGCAGCCACACCAGAGGTGCCTAACAGAGAGGCTGGGAAAAACTTAAGGCCGTCAGCGCCTGCATCTATTGCACTAAAAGCTTCGGTGGGTGTTAATACCCCAGGAAATGATTGTAGGCCCAGCTCTTTAGTCTTGCGGATAACTTGCGTATCGCAATTAGGTGAGACAATCAGTTTACCGCCTGCCTCAGCAACCGCCTCCACTTGTGCAACATTGAGCACAGTACCGGCGCCAAATTCAGCCTGATCTCCGAATTTTTCCACCATCATTTGAATGCTTTCAACCGCTTGCGGTGAGTTCAGTGGCACTTCAATTTTAGTGATACCCGCAGCGATAATAACCTCAGCGGCTGCAATAGCTTGGCTAGGCTCAATGCCTCTTAAAATAGCGATAAGTTGACGTGGCATATCAGGCTCCTGTGATTTGTGCTTTAGCGAGTTGCAGACCTTTAAGCGTCATTTGCTCACTCGCGTGAATAGTTGATTTTGCGCCTAATACTTTTAATGCTTGAGCATAGAGCTGACAGAGTTTGTTATCGCCGATCAGCGCGACACCGCCTTTATGGGAAAATGCTTTGGCGCCTGTTAGCTCTAATCCTATTAACAAACCGGAGAGACGTGCGTTGGCGGCACCGGCTGATAAATCGGTAATTAAGGTCTGCGCCCTGATGGAAAACAACTCTGTTGTTACTGTATTAGGTTTGGTAATACCTTCTAAGATGGCCAGTTCAAATGCTTTGTCGTCCCACTCATTGCAATCGACTGAGTGGCGCAACACGGATTGTTGTGCCAATAAAGCGTACAGCTCACCGGTTAAAAAGGTTTGAAAGCTGTTGATTTTACCATCGCTGACTTGTGCCCATTTAGAGTGAGTACCCGGCAGGCAGACAGCCCCACTGAAGTTGGCATCATTCGCCAGCAAACCTGCAATTTGCGTCTCTTCGCCGCGCATTACATCGGCAGGCTCTAGCTGTTTAACCCCTGGGCATATATAAACGGCAATGCGTGAGTCGTTTACAGTTACCCTCGTTAATTGGGCGACCGGTGTGCAAGGTGCGCTGTGGTACCTCGCCTCCATCCATCCCTGTCTTGAGCCAACCATGCCGCAAGCGAGTACTTGTGTGCAGCTACCGTCAACTAACCAAGGCGTGATTAAACTCAGTAGCGCCGCTTCGAATTGATCGGGTTCTAAGCTATTCATGCCTTGATCAGAACTGCGATTAGCGAGAATGTCGCCGCTGTCAGTCAAATGCCATGTGCGCAGGTGGGTTGTGCCCCAATCAACGGCTATCCAATTCGCTGCAATCATCCTGTCACCACCACACCACCGTCGACGACGACGGCTTGTCCGGTCATCATGCGACTTGCTTGCGAGGCTAAAAATAACGTCGCATCGACAATATCACGCGGCGCTAAATGCTCTTTTAGGCACTGTTTATCTAAATGTGCCGATAGATCCTCAGGCGTTGCCCACATGTCCATTTGCTTTTGGGTCAAAACCCAGCCAGGCACTAATGAGTTAACACGGATTTTATCAGCGCCCAATTCGCGTGCTAATGCACGAGTAAGGCCCGTTATTGCAGCTTTAGAGGCGACATATCCCGGATAACCTGCGTTACCCATTAGATATGAGGCCGATGAAAAGTTAATAATAGCGCCGTGACCTGCTTTGCGCATACCTTCACTGGCTGCTTGCGCAGTAAAAAAGTGCGGCCTCAAGTTAACAGCCATACCCATGTCCCACTGCTCTTGCGTGTATTCTTGTAGCGAGTGGCGCGCATCATTTGCCGCGTTATTGATTAACGCAGTAATAGTGCCATGGGCTTCTTCTGCTTGCTTCATCGCAGCTTGCAGGGCATCGATATCGGTAATGTCGCATTGAATAAACAGCGGTGAAACACCATGTTTTTGCTGCATTTGCTCGACAAACTCACTGGCATCAGAGCGCTGCACAAACGCCACTTTAGCACCTTGTTCAATAAAGCCTTCGGTAAGTGAAGCACCAATTCCCGATCCGCCGCCGGTGATAAATACACTGCTATCTTTCAAGTCGTGAAATGTAACGAATTCTGACATTTTGAGCTCCTCTTAACTAACTATATTAATACCCTGATTTTAAAGGTGTAAATCAGTGGTTTTACCTAATTTTGGACCTAGTGACTTTCGCGTGTAACAGGGCGGGTGTCTTTACCGACTAGGAAATCTAAGTCAGCGCCTTCATCGGCCTGCATAACATGATCGATATAAAGCTTCGCGTAACCACGGCTATAATGTGGGGCCTCAGGCTGCCAATTTTTACGACGCTCTGCTAACTCATCTTCACTCACCTCCAGCTCCAATATGCCGTTGCTGGCAGAGAGCCGGATAATGTCGCCGGTTTTAACCAATGCCAGATTGCCGCCTGCATTTGCCTCTGGTGCTACGTGTAATACAACAGTGCCAAAAGCTGTACCAGACATACGTGCATCGGAAACACGTACCATATCTTTAATACCTTTTTCGACTAAGCAGCGTGGGATTGGCATGTTGCCCACTTCCGGCATGCCTGGGTAGCCTTTAGGGCCACAGCCTTTGAGGACTAAAATGGTGTTTTCATCAACAGGTAAATCAGGTAAATCTATTTTGGCTTTCATATCTTCAATGTTTTCGAAGACATAGGCACTACCGCGGTGCTCAAGTAAATGATCAGATGCGGCACTTGGCTTAATGATTGCGCCACGTGGTGCTAAATTGCCTTTAAGGACGCGAAGGCCCGCGGCTGGTTTTAGTGGCGCATCAAACGGGTAAATAACCTCTTCATTGAAGCATTTAGCGCCATCTGAAAATACGCTAATGTCTCTGTTAAGTATGGTATTTGCAGGGTATAGCTTATCTTTAAGCTCTTTTAGTACGACCGGCATACCGCCGGCGTAGCAGAAATCTTCCATCAAGTATTTTCCTGATGGCATACAGTTGACCAGCAGTGGAATTTGGTTGGCTATTTCAAAGTCTTTAAGGGTTAAATCTATCTCACAGCGCCCGGCAATAGCTAATAAATGCACTACGGCATTGGTAGAACCCCCGACGGCTGCGTTAGCGATAATAGCGTTTTTCAAGCTCTCTTTAGTGAGTACTTTAGACATCACCAAATCTTCTTCGACCATTTCAACGATACGTTTACCGGTTAAGTGCGCTAGCGCTCCACGACGAGCATCGACAGCCGGAAGAGCAGCGTTAGTCGGTAGACACATGCCCATCGCCTCTACTAAAGAAGCCATAGTTGATGCCGTACCCATGGTCATGCAAACCCCCTTTGAACGGCTCATACCAGATTCTGCTGCCATAAAGTCTTTAAGGCTCATCTCACCGGCGCGCACGGCTTCAGAGAATTTCCAAACATCGGTGCCAGAACCTATGTCTTTACCTTCCCACTTGCCGTTCAGCATAGGGCCAGATGAGACAACAATGGTTGGTAAATCGACACTAGCCGCGCCCATTAGTTGGCCGGGGGTGGTTTTATCACAACCGCCTAATAAGACCACACCATCGATGCCATAGGCACGAATGCTCTCTTCAACATCCATCGCCAATAAGTTGCGAAATAACATTGCTGTTGGCTTCATCTGCGTTTCGCCGAGCGACATCACCGGGAACTCTACTGGGAAACCACCGGCTTCCCATACACCGCGCTTAACCATTTCTGCTAAATCACGCAGGCCTGAGTTACAAGGGGTTAGCTCTGACCAAGTATTACAGATGCCGATAATCGGGCGACCATCAAAGGCATGATCGGGAAACCCTTGGTTTTTCATCCAGCTGCGGTGAATGAATCCGTCTTTGTCTTGTTTGCCATACCATGCTTGGGAGCGACGGTTTTTCTTGTCTGTCATACTTTTTTACCTTCAATAATCCATAGAGTCGCAGGGAAAGCGACTGGGAGCGAGATACCGCGCTCCATTAATATTCTTCCGCTTAAAATAAGGCTTTGCTCTTTTAGTGCGGGAATGCCCCTACTAGTAGGCGCGCTGTTTTGCGGGTTGCGCAGGCTAATGCTGTATTGTTGATCGGGATCTAGTCCACATAGGCGAACGGGCCTTGGCAGGGTTTGATCAGAGACTTCCATTTGCGCAATAAATGCAACAAATTGAGCGCCATCAACAGCAATCTGTTGCTCGCCGATAACCGCTTTATCATCACTATCAAGGCGTTGAATAAAGCCTGTGTGCAACCAGTCGCGATTGGCTTTATACCAGCTGGTGGCATCTTTAATAATTTCAATGTCAGAGTCGCTGAGTTCACGCGGGTCCATTTCAAAACCCATGTGACGGCTCGCCGCCACCCAAGTGCGAAATGCGATAGGAAGTTCACGACCTGATGTGTGGCAATGCGCTGGGCCGATGTGGCTGCCTGTCACTTCGCTGGGGAAAAATAACGCGGCGTTATTTTGCATCCAAAAACGCTCGAGGGCATCGTTAGAATCGGAGAGCCACAGCCGATGAGTGCGTTGTAGTACAGCAAAATCGGCACGTCCGCCGCCTGATGAACAACTCTCGATCTCCACTGCTGGGTGAGCTGCGCGTAGGCGCTCAAGTAGTGCGTATACGCCTTGTGTCTGTGCAACATCGACGACCGGTAATACTCGGTTGTGATCCCACTTAATGTACTCAATAGGGTATTCGCCAAGCAGCGCTGAAATTTCTGAGAATAATTTGTTTTGAACAGCACTTAAACTCATGTTGAGCACAAGTTGCTTGCGACCTTGTACTTGATCGAGAGGGCCTAATACCCATTCAGGATGATCGCGATACATGTCGCTATCTGCACTGATCATCTCTGGCTCAAACCACAGGCCAAAGCCCATATTTAAATTGTGAATGTGCTTGATTAATGGCTGCAAACCCAGTGGGAATTTATCTTCGTCGATAACCCAATCACCTAAACTGGTGCTGTCGTCGTTACGTTTTTTGAACCAGCCGTCATCGAGCACAAAGCGCTCGGCACCAAGGTGTGCTGCACGTTGGGCAATATCTTTTAAAACATCCAGATCGTGATCGAAGTAGACCGCTTCCCAACAGTTGTAATGTACAGGACGCGCTTTGTTTGTATTGGGGAAGTTGACGATGGCGCTGCGCAAATGTCCCTGAAAAGATCTGGCTAAACCATTAAATCCGCGAGCGGAGTAGGCGGCATATAAAGGCGCGCTTTGGCCGCTGGTGGTGAGTTTTTTATTACTTTGTGTAGCGTGACCAAATTGTACTTGGCGGCGACCATCCGGTAACTCCTCAGTGAGCATTTTGTGCCCGCCCGAAAAAGCATAGTGTAAAGCATAAGCAGAACCTGAATTATTGTCCGCATTTTTAGCGGGCATAATAAGTCCTGGAAAATGCTCGTGAGAAGTGCGCCCTAGTAGGTTTTCACGCATGCGACTTCCGGCGCTCCAAGGTGCTTTTTTGAGTTGAAACTCACCGCACCAGCGACCAGAAAACTCAAGCGTATGATCGCTGTTTTGCGGTGCTGGTAAGACAGGGGCTGCTAACCAGTCGATAAAAACTGGCTGTTCGCTTGCAAGCGATGCGCTAAAAGTGAAAACATTATTATCAGCATCAGTGCTTATCTGTAATTCATAGCTAATGGCTAGTTTTTCATCATTAAAACTTAGTACTAAGGTGTTTTCGTGCAAGGTTTGGCTTTGAAAACTAAAGCGCGTCCATAGTGCTTTTCCCTCTTTATCACGCACTTGCATGCCAGTTTGACCTGGGAAAGAATCAGAGAACTGTGGACAGACACTTAAAGGTGCCACTGTATCTAAAGTACCGCAGTTGATATCGTACCTCGCCATTTTTGCAAGTGCAGATAGATCTTCGCTGGCAGGTAGTGCGCTACCCCAGTAAAGCACGCTTGGCAGGGCAGCGTTTTCGCTACCCAGCACTAAGCTTTGCTCTGGTGTATCCAAGCGCCATTCTTGCGTTTGCGAGAAGGATGACGTCAAGGGAGATTGAGCTTGCGACATTACTTCACCGCTCCTAAGGTCAGTCCCGCAATAAAGTGTTTTTGCATCGCAAAGAACATCAGTACTGGTGGCATAGCAGCGACAATTGATCCCGCGGATACTAAGTGCCAAGATGATACCCACTGGCCGTTTAGCGAGTAGAGGCCCGCGGTGACCGGCTGAGTGTCAGCGCCTTGAGTCAGTACAGTCGCCCAAAAATAGTCGTTCCAGATGAAGGTAAATACCAGTACAGAAAGCGCGGCGATGGCCGGTTTCATCAGCGGCATCACCACGTACCAGAATATCTGGATTTCAGAGACACCTTCAACACGTGCCACTTCGATTAGCTCGTGCGGTAACGCCTTGATGAAGTTGCGCATAAACAAAGTACAAAAGCCGGTTTGGAAAGCGATGTGGAACAGCGCCAAACCCATAGTGGTATTGTACATGCCAAGATTTAGGGTTAAATCACGCACTGGCACCATCAGGATTTGAAAGGGAATAAAATTACCGGCAACAAACATGAAAAATACTAACATGTTGCCTTTAAACTTATAAATCCCCAAGGCAAAACCGGTCAGGCAAGATAGCGCTAAAGTGCCAATTACTGTGGGAATGGTCACTTTAAAACTGTTGAGAATATACTGACCTATTGGCGAGTTGGTGAAAACAGCGGTGTAATTTTCCAACATGTTAAAAGAGGTTGGCCAGCCCCAGTAGTTGCCCGCATTGATGTCCCCCGCTGAGCGGATAGACGTTAATGCGACGGCAATAAGTGGCAATAGCCAAATGATCAACGCGATCGGCAGGGCTATTTTATAAAGTCTCTGAGTGGTGATTGAGGATTTTTCAATGGGTTTGGGAAACATATTAACGTCCTCGCTCGTCGCGGTACATTTTGATTAGAAAGCCGCCAATGTAAACCAGCATGATCAGGAACAGCACTACGGCAATCGCTGCGCCATAACCCATACGGAAACCGTATTCTGAGAAGGCCTGTTCGTACATGTAATACGCCAGTACTCGGCTAGAGCCCCAAGGGCCGCCACTGGTCATAATAGAGATTAAATCGAAGCTGCGCAGGGCGCCAATAACAGTCACCACTACCGCGATAAAAGTCGCAGGTTTTAACTGTGGCAAGATCACGTACCACAGCAGTCGCCAGCCTTTAGCGTTGTCTAATCTAGCGGCTTCAATTTGTTCAGAATCAACGGAGTTCAAACCCGTGAGGTATAAAATCATGCAGTATGCCGTCTGTGGCCAAAGACCAGCGGCAATGATGCCATATGTGACGTAGTCTTCATCGGCCAGTACCGCGATAGAATCAAAGCCAAGGCTGTTTAAAATGATATTCATTAAGCCGTTTGTCGGGTCGTAAAACCAAGAAAAAACCAGACCAACAACCACTTGTGAAATAACAAATGGGAAGAAAAATAGTGATTTATAGATGCGTATGCCACGCACTGTTTGGTTTAAAAACAATGCGACAAATAGGCCTGCTGGAATAGCAAGCATATAGAGCACTAACCAGATGACGTTGTTTTCTAATGATTTATAAAAATCTTCGTCATCCATCAATTCTCTATAGTTATCGAGACCGACAAACTCTTTCTCGCCCAATCCGTCCCATGCGTATAGGGAAATGTCCAAAGATTGAAATATAGGCACGATGACGTAAATCATAAACATCAAAATACCGGGTGTTAAAAAAAGCCAGGGCGCTAGTTTTAACTGATTGGCTTTCCAGTAAGCACGCATAGGTAAATCCTCTAAAACAAAAAAAATCCGCCGACGTCAAACGTTGGCGGAGGGGTGGGCAAGTATTACTTGTAGGCGCGTGCGCGTACTTTTTCTAGACGTTTTAAGATCTTGTCCAGACGTTCAGGTTTAACCATGAACTCTTGGAAACCTTCCATGCCAGCTTTTGCCATTTCAGCAGGCGCATCACGGTCAAAGAACTGAGCCACTTGGCTAGTGTTGGACAACATTTTGAAACCGGCTTGCAAGAACTCATCATCGCCAGGCTTTGAATCGGCGTTGATAGGCAGCTGACCTAAAGTGATGTTCATCTTGGTTTGCACATCTGCTTGCGCTACATAAGCCAAGAAACGCTTAGCATCAACTTTGTTTTTTGCATTAGCTGGGATGTGCAAAGTATCAGTAGGCGCGTCTTCTGCCATTGGGATTCCCTTAGTAATTTCAGGGAATTGGAAGAAACCTAACTGATCGGCTTTAAGGCCTGCTTCACGTAGTGGTGCAACTGCAAAGTTACCCATCACGTACATAGCTGCTTTACCTTGAACCATAGGTGCAAGCGCTTCCTGCCAGCTGTATGCCGCGTGGTTGTCTAGGAAGAAACCAGCGTCAACCAGCTCTTTCCAGTTGTTCATAGTGTTGACAACACGCTCGTCAGTCCAAGCGATTTCGCCTTTAGTTAACGCCATGTGGAAATCGTAACCGTTGGTCCGCAAGTTCAAGTAATCAAAAACGCCCGCTGCCGTCCAAAGGTACTTAGTACCGATAGTAATAGGCGTGATGCCAGCAGCGGTAAGTTTTGCACCCGCGGCTTTAAATTCAGCCCAGTTAGTCGGTACTGAAATATCGTTAGCGGCAAAAAGATCCTTGCGGTAGTAAACACCCCACTGGTAGTAAGTGTAAGGTACGCCCCACTTTTTACCATCAATGGTCATTGAAGTCGCAGCAGAAGCTAGTGACTTGTTAAGACCATTCTCTTCCCAAACATCATCAATGGGTTCAAATAAACCGGCATTAACGTAAGGAAGCATTCTGTTACCGGCATACCAGTTGGCAATATCTGGAGCATCAGCGGTTAGGAAGTTTCTGATAGATGTTTTGTAACCTTCGTGATCAAACAAGTTCAAAGTTACTTTGACATCTGGGTTGGCCGCTTCAAAGTCTGCGATTAATTCTTCAAATGCTTTCTTTGGTGCTGGATCAGAAGTATCTGAGTTGATGACTAAGTTGCCGGCAAATACTGATGAGCTGAATACGGTAGCAAGTACTGCTGCTGCCAACTTCTTCTTGAACAGCATCTTTTTATTTTTCATCTGATGTTCTCTCCGTTGTGTTTATAAAAAGCTCCAGTGAATCCTAAAACCGAAGCTTTGTGATTTTATTTTTGTTCCACATATTGAAACTAGGTTTCAACTATTGACAATATGCGCCATTTAGCAAATACTGTCAATAGTTTTGATAGATTAATCAGTTGAGAACGCAGTGATGGCAACCCCCAAAAACAGTGATGGAACAGTAGGTAAGGCCTTAAGTTTATTAGACAAAGTAGCTTTGTTTGGGCGGCCTGTGCGCTTTAGTGAAATCTTGGCTGACAGCGATTTGCCAAAAGCGACCTTATACCGTTTGTTACAGACGTTAACTAACCAAGGCATGCTCGGATATGACCCTGATAGACAGCTGTACAGTTTAGGGGTGCGATTAGTGGGCCTCGCGCACGCCGCGTGGAACCAAGCGTCGCTGGCACCTATCGCCAGGCCATTATTGGATGAGTTGTCACTAAAAGTAGGCGAGACCGTACACTTAGGCCAGTTAGATCACGGTCAAGTATTGTACGTTGACAAACGCAACCCAAAACTGCCACTGAATATGTACTCTGATGCGGGTAAAATAGGTCCCGGCTATTGCACGGGTGTCGGTAAGGCAATGTTGGCGCATTTAGAGACAGAGCTGCGCGATAAGCTAGTCTCACAGCAATCCTTCCATCGTTATACAGAACATACTATTACTAATAGCGACGATTTTCAGGCAGAGCTTGCCACTATTCGCGAGCAACAAGTGGCCTTTGATCGCGAGGAGCACGAACCCAAGATAATTTGCATCGCAGCGCCGATTCTCTCAAACAAACAAAGAGTATTAGGCGGTTTGTCGATCACTACTTCCACCGGTAGATATACCCTGGAGGAGCTTGAAAAATTCAAACCAGAGCTGTTGCAAACAGCGCATAAAATTAGCCAGCTGGCACAATCCTGGCACTTTCCTGAAACCAACAGCTAATCCAATCGGAGTGACAATGTCAGGCGTACAATTAAAAAAAATAATCAAGAAATATGACGATCTTCAAGTAATTCACGGCATAGACCTAGAAATTAAAGAGGGCGAGTTCTGTGTTTTTGTTGGACCATCAGGTTGTGGTAAATCAACGTTATTGCGTATGATCGCCGGCTTGGAGGAAACCACCGCTGGCGAGATGTTCATTGGCGATCGCAATGTGACTACTGCCGATCCCGCTGAACGCGGTATCTCGATGGTTTTCCAAACTTATGCGCTCTATCCGCACATGACGGTTGAAGAGAACATGGGTTTTGGTTTGAAAATGAACAAAGTCGATAAAGCTGAAATCAAACGCAAGGTCGGTGAAGCATCTAGAATTTTAAAACTAGATGATTACCTGAGTCGCAAGCCTAAAGCGCTTTCGGGCGGGCAGCGCCAACGAGTGGCTATTGGTCGGGCCATCGTACGTGGCCCTGAAGTATTTTTGTTTGATGAGCCACTGTCTAACCTAGATGCTGAGTTACGCGTTGAGATGCGTGTGGAAATTTCGCGTCTGCACAATGAAATTGGTGCAACGATGATCTATGTCACCCACGATCAAGTGGAGGCGATGACTTTGGCTGATAAGATTGTGGTATTACGCGACGGTCGTATCGAGCAAGTGGGCTCCCCACTTGAGCTTTACAATAATCCAGACAATAAATTTGTCGCAGGCTTTATTGGATCGCCAGGGATGAATTTCCTGGAAGGTGTTGTGGATAACCAAAATGTACGCATTCCCGCATTAGATAACAGCATTATCGCACTTGATTTAGCGTTACCTGCATCGGGCACTAAAGTATTAGTCGGTGTTAGGCCACAAGATATTACGCTTAAAACAGGTGCCGGTGAGTTGCGTGTTGATGTGACTGAAGAGCTTGGCGGAGTCTCTTATATCTATCTACAAACTCCAACCCAAGAGCGTATTGTGGTTGAAGCGCGCGGCGAATCTGCAACAAGATATGGTGCGGCGGCGCAAATTCACTTTGAATCAGACAAGGTGATGTTGTTTGATCTGAATAGCGAACAGCGCATTCGTTAAAGTTACTGCCTTGAAGCTGAGAGCTCTCTTAGCTTCAAGATTAAAGCATTGTTTGTATCCCAATAGATCCCCTTCAATAGAGGTGGATAAGGCGCAGCCTAAATCATCTAAGGTTGATTCTTTGCAGTATGATGCGTCTAACAATTGCCTATTGATGCAATCTTCACTGGCATTATTCCTTCTATATTCCCTCTTTGAAGCTTAAGGTTATTTAGCTTTTAGCTTTTAGCTTTTAGCTTTTAGCTTTTAGCTTAGTCTGAAAATGACGCTATTAATCGCAGTAAATGCTCTTCCTATTGCTAAAAATACGCGCCTATTTTTTCATTTAAATTTTATTTCAGTGCAATATATGAATCAAAAAAGCAGCGAGCCTGTGTTCATAAATGTGAAAAAATGATTAATATCAAACTTTAGTGATCCCTATATTGTACTTGTTCGGTATAAGGATTTGGATCGTTATTATCCCCATTATTAAGTTAATTTTTGCGTGTTAGCCTCTGGTCATTGCTAAAAATAAGAGGTAACACGTCATGTCAAAAATATGTATTCAGGGGGCGCAAGTTTGGGATGGAATAAGGCCTGATACTTATGCTGCCACCGTCATTATCGAAGCTAATAAAATACTCAGTGTATGCGATACCAAGCACAGTGCAGTCAATTTTGTGGGGGAGGTGATTAACGGCGATGGCCTGACGTTAATGCCGGGTTTAGTTGAAGGGCATGCTCACCCAAGTTTTGTCGGTATCAACGAGCCTGCTGAGTTGGGCCGGATCAGTGCTGAAGAGCACATGCTATTGACCGCTAAAAACTTAGAGCTGTTGTTATCACACGGATTTACCTCCGTTTTTGAAGCAGCTTCTGCCAAGCCGTTACTGGGCGTCACCGCCAGAAATGCGATTGATAGCGGTTTGATTGTCGGACCGAGGATGCGCGCTGCCAGCCCTGAAATTACCACGACTGCAGGCCTTGGGGATGAGCGTCGCCGCTTCATGTATCAAGAGAGCTTTGGCATGGTCGGCGATGGCCCGATTGAAATGCGCCGCATCGCCCGTGAATGTGTCCGAGATGGGGTGGACAACATTAAGATCAATATCTCAGGAGATGAATTTGTTTCGCACGCCCGTGGTGAAATCACGCCGATGGAAGAAGATGAACTGAATGCACTGGTCAGTGTTGCCAGAACCTTTAACAAGACCATTGCGGCGCACGCAAGATCATCAAAAAGCGTAAAAATGGCAGTGCGCAGCGGCATTGAATGTATCTATCACTGTGACTTTGCCGATGAAGAGGCGCTGGATATGCTCGAATCTGTACGAGATAGCGTCTTTGTCGGCCCCGCTTTTGGCTTAGTTCACAACTGTGTGCACGAGGGTGAATTGGCCGGTATCGATGAAAGAATCTGTCATCAACTAGATCTCTATCGCAAATTCGAGGCCTGTTGTGCCACTTATCATAAAATGCGCGAGCGCAAGATGCGCTTAGTGGTTGGTGGAGACTATGGTTTCGCCGTGACCCCGATGGGGCAGAACGCCCGCGATATCGAACACTTTGTTCGCTACTTTGGTTATTCCCCGGTTGAAGCGCTGCAATGCGCGACCTTAAACGGTGCTGCACTAATGGGTGAGAGTGAGCGTTTAGGGCAAGTTAAAGCGGGCTTTTTAGCAGATTTGTTGTTGGTGAAGGGAGACCCAACGCAAGACGTTTCACTGCTGCAACAGCGCGATAACCTATGCATGATCATGAAAAATGGCGAGTTGTACAAAGACCCTAGAAGCGCCGCTTAATCACTCAAAGCGCTCAGCTATGACCGTTGGTGAGTGTTGAACCTAAATTCAGTCGTTGAAGTTAGGTTTAAAGGCTGCGAGGGCAGTGTAATCGGTCACCTGAAAATGATTATTAAAAAAATAAAGGAAAAATCATGAAAAAATCTGTAAGTAAAATACTCTCTGCCAAACGTACTTTAATCGCTGCCATTTCAATGACAGTGGGAGTGTTTGGTGTTGTTGCAACTGCCTCAGCGGATTACCAAGGTGCTCCGCGGACCTTTTTATGGAACCCTGGTAATACGCAAATAACAGATACCAAGGCTTATAAAAAAGAGGGACCTTATACCATAGGTTTTTCGAATGCCTCTATCTCTAATCCATGGAGAGTGGCAATGCTACACGGTATTGAAGCGGCAGCTGAGAGACACAAGGGTGAATTAAAACGTTTGATTATCACCGATGCTAACGACAGTCCTTCTAAGCAAGCGGCGGATATTCAAGATTTGATCACCCAGCAAGTCGATGTGCTATTAATCAGCCCTTCTACCGCAGAGGCACTAGATCCGATCGTACGCCGTGCCAAGCGCCAGGGGATCCCGGTGGTATTGGTTGATCGCGAAGTAAAATCTAAAGATAACCATGTCGCATTTGTCACCGCATCAGACCAAGCGCTGGGACGTATTTCAGCGCAGTGGCTGGCTGAGTCGTTAAAAGGCGAGGGAAAAGTGGTTATGTTGGGCGGTTTAGCGGGTGCATCACCGGCTGAAAACCGGATCAAAGCGGCGATGGAAGTCTTTGATCAATTCCCCGATATTGAAGTCGTTGAGACACAGTATACATCTTGGTCCCCGGCAAAAGGCAAATCTATCATGTCGGCACTGATCCAAAAGTACGGTAAAGGCATCAGTGGTGTGTGGTCAGATTCTGGTTTACAGGGCTCAGGTTCCATTGAAGCTTTTCAAGCAGCTGGCTTTGGTAAAGGCGAAATCCCGCCGCATACCGGTGGCGATTTTAATGCCATGTACCAGCTGTCTGTAAAACATAGTGTGCCGATGATTGGCGTTGATTACCCGCCGGCGATGGGTGCCAAAGCCTTTGATGTGCTGTTTGATGTAATGAAGGGCAAAGGCGTACCTAAGCGTATTGAAGTCAATCAGCAAGTGGTGGTTTCAAAAGGTTATGAGACGCAGTCAGTGAAAGCTGATGTCTACGTAGCTGATTACGCGTTAATGGACAAACCCGGCTCTGTCATTATGTCTAGTGGTGTTGGCAAAGACTATGATCCAGCAACCTTTAGCGCTGACTATCCTCGTTAATATCTCACAGCTCACTGAGTTGAAAACTAATCTGAATTCGGTAGTACGGCGCAAAAAAGCTGTGCAGAGGTCTGTAAATTAACTGCCTAATTTAGCTTCAAACCCAGCGTGTGACCCGCGCTGGAAATTGCAGAAAAAGCTTGGAGAACACTATGTCTAAAGCCATTCTTGCCGCCCGCAAACTCTCAAAATCTTTTGGCCCGAATCAGGTGCTCAGCGACATTGAGTTTGAAGTACACCCAGGTACTGCGGTGGCGCTGTGCGGAGAAAACGGTGCGGGGAAATCAACCTTAATTAAATTAATGACAGGGGTTTATCAGCCCAGTTGTGGGCATATTGAGTTCTGCGAGCAACCAGTCAATTGGCGTACGCCCAGTGAGGGAATTCGCGCAGGTGTTGCGGTAGTGCATCAAGAGTTTTCGACACTCAGCGCCCTTAGTGTCGCCGAGAATATCTTTTTGGAAGCGCTACCGCGTAATTGGTTGGGGCTGATCGATAGGAAAAAATTACGAGCGGATACGCTAAATTTATTAGCCTCGTTAGAAATACAGTTAGACCCAGAGCAGATTGTGGGTGAGTTGAGTGTCGCGCAAGCGCAGATGGTCGAAATTGCTAAAGCGCTGCGCACTAGCGCTAAAGTGTTGATATTAGATGAGCCTTCAGCGGTACTTTCGCAACCGGAAACTCAGCATTTATTCAAGATTATCAATTCGTTAAGATCCAAAGGATTAGCGGTTGTGTACGTCTCGCATCGCTTAGATGAAATATTTGAAATTTGCACTGATATCGCCGTGATTAAAGATGGCGTGGTCACTTCAGCAGGTGCAATTGATAATTACGATCATCAAAAAATTATCGCGGCGATGGTCGGCCGCGAGTTAGGTGAAATGTTCCCCGATAAAGCAGCCAAGCCCATTGATGAAGTTGTATTAGAGCTAAGGCAGCTGCGCAATAATAGTTTTGATCACGCCATAGACTTAACGCTGGGGCGTGGAGAAATATTAGGTATTGCAGGCCTAGTTGGTTCCGGACGTACAGAGTTAGCACAGTCTATTTATGGCGCGAAAGCAGCCAGCGGTCAAGTGTTTTTAGAAGGTGTCGAACTGCACCAACGCACCCCGAGTAAGTGTCTTGAAGCGGGTATTGCGATGTTGACGGAGGGGCGCAAAACCGATGGTTTGTTTGCCAATTCTTGTGTGGCGCATAACTATATCAGTAGCACGATTTGCAAAGAGGCAAGTAGCCTGTCAATCGCCCCCAATTTGGCTGCGCAGCGCAGTGAAAAAGTGGTGGCGCAATTTAATGTGGTGGTGGCTGACTTAGGTTTACCGATTAGCCATCTATCTGGGGGTAACCAGCAAAAAATATTACTGGGGAGGTTGTTAGAGAATCAGCCAAAAGTACTGATTTTAGATGAGCCTACCCGCGGCGTAGATGTTGGTGCGAAGGCGGAAATTTATCGCCATTTACGGGAACTCGCCAATCAGGGTTTGTCGATACTGGTGATTTCTTCGGAGTTAATAGAAGTTGTCGGTCTTTGCGATCGAGTGTGCGTAATGCGTGATGGTGAAATGGTCGCAACCCTAGAGGCAAATGAGATCAGCGAAGATAATATTATGTCAATTGCAGCATCAGAAGAAACACCCCAAATAAATAAAGTCGCTGAGTTGAAATTAGCGGGAGCAATAGCATGATCAATCCGAGCCAAGAAAGTAACGGGGGCAGCGCAGTGCACGCTTTCGCGAGAGCGGTGCGTTTTGAGCCTATGCACTGGGTGATTATTGGGCTGATATTGGCGGTCTTTGCGCTAGGTAGTTTGGGGTCAGATCGATTTGCGACTTTATCCAATATTTTTAATGTGCAAGATCAACTGGTGGCATTGGCGATCATCGCGCTGGCACAGACGCTGGTCATTCTCAGCGGAGGCATCGACTTGTCTTTTGCCGGTTTACTGGGGTTGCTCTGTGTCTTTTTTGCCGGCTTTAATGCACAAGATGGCCAGACTTTAGCGCTGGCATTTGCAGCAACTTTGGCATTAGGGGCCTTGCTAGGGGCAATCAATGGGGCTATTACTGCCTTTGTCGGCGTGCACCCATTTATCGTCACGCTCGGTACCTCGACCGTTTTAACAGGCCTTGCGCTACTTCACTCAAGTCAGCCCGGCGGCTCAGTTGCGCTGTTCTTTGAAGATGTCGTATACGCTCGCGCAGCGGGCGTGCCGTACGGGTTTATTTTTGTGGTGGGTTTGTATGTGCTCAGTGCTTTTATGCTGTGGCGCAGCAATTTTGGTATACGTTTGTACGCTATTGGTAACAATGAAGTGGCGGCACAAGTTTCAGGCGTACCGGTAAAGCAAACTAAAGTACTAGTGTATATGCTCTCTGGACTTCTCGCTGCGCTCGCTGCGATATATATGGTGGGGCGATTTGGCGTCGGAGACCCCAGGGCGGGGGTTGGATTTGATTTGCGCTCAATTACGCCCGTTATTGTCGGTGGTACATTGCTCGCGGGTGGCTTTGGTGGCGTATTAGGCACAGCACTCGCGGTCATTTTGCTGTCGTTATTGGCCAATGCGCTTAACTTGATGAACGTATCAAGTTTCTATCAGTGGATTATTGAGGGCGTGATTATTATCTGTGCCGTCTCTGTCTTAGTGGGGAGATCAAAAAAGTGAAAGCAATATTAAATAACCGGCTGCTAGGGCTGATGAGAACACAAACAGTTGCTGGTAGCCAGCGCCGAGAATTGTTGTTATTAAGTGTCTTTTTGGTACTTATTTGGGGGGTAACTGCGCTGTTGTCGCCGCGCTTTTTATCGCTGGATAATCTCAGTGATATTTTAGTGCAGGCAGCGCCATTAGGTTTTGTGGTGCTGGGGCAAATGTTAGTGATAGTGGCAAGGGGCCTTGATTTGTCGGTCGCCTCTATTATGGCAACGGCAGCGGTGCTATCCATTGGTGCTAATGATAGTACGGTAAGTATTGTGCTATTAGCATTGTCAGTCGGTGCCATCGTCGGTGCACTAAATGGCTACTTAGTGGCCTATCGTGGAGTGACCCCGTTTTTGGCAACACTGGCCACTATGATTGTCTTGCAAGGTATTCGCTTCGCTTACACAAAAGGTGCCCCTGGTGGCTCATTACCTGAAACTTTTCGCTGGATGGCGACCGGTAGCATTGGTGGGATTCCGGTATCGCTGATAGTGTTGGCAGTCGTAGCTGTGGCGATTTACTGGCTATTGATGCGCAGCAAATTTGGCTATCAGTTACGTCTGTTTGGCGATAATCCGCAAAGTGCCTACATGACAGGTGCGCCAGTGCGTAAAATTCAAGTGATAGTGTTTGTATTATCCGGAGTGATGGCGGCACTGGCTGGGTTATTTCTAGTGGGCTATGTGGGAATCGTCGATAACTGGACAGGGCAAGGTTACGAGCTAGATAGCATCGCTGCGGCAGTCATTGGCGGGGCTTCACTGCGCGGTGGTAGGGGCAGTGTTACCGGCGTACTGCTGGCGACCTTGATTTTAGTGTCGCTGTTCAATATTGTAGTGATTTTGGGCTTGTCTGTTGAGTTTCAGTTAGTGATCAAAGGGTTATTGATTATTCTCGCAGCAGCTGTATACCTATCAAAATCGAGAGATTAATGACCAGATGCCCCTTTCAGTGAGTGACGATGAAACCAACATGGCGCTGTTACCGAGTTCCAATGTCGAGCGCATCATGGCGATACTGGCAGGCTTTGACAGTAGTAACTCTGCGCAGGCAGTAGCAGTCATCCTAGCGCGTATTGGGGTCGGTAGAACCACCGGTTTTGCGCTGATACGGCACTTGCTAAAAGCGTCTTTATTAGTGCGCGTTGATCAGGGCTGGGTGAAACTGGGTCCTGGGGCTAAGGCGCTGATGTTCAGTCCACTGGGGATTCGCTTTCAGGGAAGGGCTTTTAGTACTCAAAGCACAGCACCAGAGAGTCATGAGGCGCTCACCGCAATAGAGCCTGGAGAGTGGAGCCAAGATTTATTGGAGTCGGTGGTGACGGATGCCTTTGTTAAAAAGCCTCCTTATAAAATTGGTTTCTCCAATGCGTCTATGTCCAATGCGTGGCGAGTGGCGTTGGTTTGCAATACTTTATATGCCGCAAATTTGCACAGTGCAGAAATAGCCAGTTTAGAGGTCAAGCACGCCGAGGATAGCGCAGTGCAGCAAGTGCAACAAATTGATGAGTTAATCGCATCGGGGATTGATATTTTATTGGTCAGCCCTGCGCAATCAGACGATGAGGCGCTGGCCAAGCAATTGCGCGCAGCTATCGAACAGGGAATTGCAGTGGTTGCCGTCGATCGCAGGCCTGTAGATCCCCAGGCATTTATCAGTTTCGTGACTGCTTCAGATTCCACCATTGGCCGCAGCAGTGCGCTGTGGCTTGCTGAACACTTAAAGGGCCGCGGCCGTGTGTGGATGATGTCAGGACCAGAGCAAGCGAGCCCCGCGATGAAAAGGCAGAGCGCAGCACTGGAAGTGTTCGCCCGCTATCCCGATATACACTTGGAAGCGGTGATTAACAGCCAGTGGCAGGAGAGTGCAGGTCGAGAGCAAGTGACGCGGTTATTAGAGGATAAGCTCCAAGTCCCCGATGGTGTCTGGTGTGACAGTGGTTTGCAGGGCGTGGGATCTATCGAGGCGTTTGTTGAATATCGCAGGGGGGTTCCCGCGCACACTGGTGGCGATTTGAATAAAATGTACAAGCTGGCTATCCATCATAAAATTCCTTTCTTTGCCGCGGATTATCCCGCGGCGATGGGCTCTAGAGCAATAGAGATAGCACTGTCTATTGTCGCGGGAAAGGTAGTTCCTAAGCGCTTAGAAGTGGCGCTAAATTTTGTCGCTGCCAGGCACTGCGAAACCGTGTCAATCAAAGCGGATGAATGGGCTGAGCGGCATGTGCGTTGGGATTTGCCTGACGATGTGGTGCTCTCTCAAGGGCCGAGTTTAAAAATATATAACGATAAAGCGCTGTGCGAAGTGCTCAAAGGAGGCGATATTCACTGGCCTTTAAGTGAGGTAATGTCATGAGTGCTAAATCTTCAGAGAAAGGGGGTTATGATGTCGAATGATCCGTATAGCAAAGCAATTGAGCAAGTGTCGCGACTATTGGCGGAGGTGGTGCGATACCCACATCAGAGCGCGCGCTCGCTTTCAAAAGCTTGCCAGCTGTCCCCGAGTAGCGGCTATCGCATGATTAAGGCGATGGAGACCCAAGGCTTTCTCAATAGGGATGATGCGGGTGAGTGGGTCAGAGGCGCACAGGCGCTGCAAGTAGGTTTAAATGCCTGGGGTGTTGGTGGTTTGAGTTATGCCAGTGAGCCGGTACTAAATAGGTTGCGTCAAAACAGCCAGTGTACTGCCTTTATTGGCGCGCTACAGCAGGGCAAGCTATGGGTCGGGCCTTTTTCTCTCGGGAGGGGGGCTAGCTACTTATATCCGCAAAACAGCGGTGGATATACGATCAGTCGCAGCGCTCACGAAGGTGCTTTGTCCAAGCTCAGCTTGGTGGTTAACAGTAATGATTTTGAGGTGACTGCGGTGTTTAATTGCCTGTATCTACCGGTAGTAAAAAACGCTCAAGGTGAGTGGGTTGTGGTGGGGGTTTTGATCAATAAACCTGGCCCTCCCAGTGTTTCTAAATGGCTGCTAGAAGCACAGCAGCGCTTACAGGATGTATTAGCACAGGATGAAAATAATGAGTCAGAAAGCATTAAGCTACTGGGATAGTCAGTTTAAATTCTCTGCCATCTTAGCAGATTTTGAGCCTTGTTTAGCATGGAATAAACAACACAGCGCCGCTTTTAGTGAAGGCATATCAATTGCACAGCATCGTTATGCAGAGCACCCGCGGCAGTTTGTTGAAACCTTTGGCGAGCATCCAGGAAAAATTATTCCGGTTTTCATCCACGGCGGTTACTGGAGAGCGTTGAGTGCACTTGAGCATAGATTTGCACTGCCAGGGTTAACCCATATTGGACCGCTTGTCGCTAACGTGGAATACCGATTGATGCCGCAAGTGCGATTGGCACAAGTGGTGGATGATGTCGCAGCAGCGTTGTCTTTACTGGTTGATAAGTACTGTCACAATGGCGCTAAGTTGCTATTGGTTGGACACTCGGCTGGTGGTCACTTGGCGATTGCCGGTGCGCTACAAGCAGGCATTAGTGAACACATTGAAAGCGTGGTTAGTATTAGTGGATTGTATGATCTAACGCCGCTGCAGTTTTCTTTTTTACAGCTTGAACTAACGCTCAGTAACAGAGAGATAATAGATTATTCACTGTTGAAAGATGCCCAGCATTTACCTTTTAAACTACATTTAGTGGTGGGCGAAAATGAGAGTGCGGAGTTTCATCGTCAAGCGCAAATGATGAAATCCTGCAGCGCTGCCACTTTAACAGTAGTAGCAGATAGCCATCACATGAATGTGCTGCACCCGCTGGCAGACTTACGTTCGGATCTGGTCGATGAAATTTTAGCGTCTATTTGATGTAGTTAAATAACAGAGCTAACAAGGAATAAAAATGACGAATTTACCTTTGGATAGTGAGCAGGCCAATTTAGTGGCGCGCGTCTATCGAGAAGCATTAAAAGGACCTAGTGTCTGTATTATCCGCAATACACGCATGCTTGATATCACTTGTATTGCAGTACCTACTGTCAGAGATTTACTGGAGCTTGAAGATCCAGTCTCTTATATTCAGGCGGCCAACGGTGAAGACCTTGGTGATGCACAGCAAATATGTGATGGCAAAGTGGCGGGAATTAAATTACTCGCCCCTTGTGATTTGCAGGCCATCAAGGCCTGCGGAGTCACTTTTGCCAATTCTATGGTCGAGCGGGTGATCGAGGAGCGTGCGGGAGGAGATCCTGCACAAGCGAGTGAGATCCGCTCGCGTATCGCGACTATTATTGGCAGCAGTTTAAGCGATACAGTGCCAGGCAGCGAGCAGGCGCAAGTGGTTAAAAAAGCGCTGATTAGTGAGGGGCTTTGGTCTCAATACTTGGAGGTGGGGATAGGACCTGACGCTGAAGTATTTACTAAATCCCAGCCGCTATCGGCAATCGGTTGTGGTTCTGAAGTGGGTTTGCATCCCAGTTCGCATTGGAATAACCCAGAGCCTGAAGTGGTGTTGGCCGTAAACGCTAAGGGAAAAGTACAAGGGGCAACACTGGGCAATGATGTCAATTTGCGCGATATTGAAGGGCGCTCGGCACTACTACTTGGTAAAGCAAAAGACAATAACGCCTCATGTGCGATAGGTCCCTTTATTCGTTTATTTGATCAACACTTCAGCATTGATGACGTGCGTCAAGCGGAGTTAGTGCTAAACGTGAGTGGGGTAGACGGGTTTGAGCTTGAAGGGCATAGCTCTATGCGCCAAATTAGTCGCGATCCGCTGGATTTAGTCAGCCAAACTTGTGGCGATCATCATCAGTATCCCGACGGCTTTATGTTGTTTTTAGGCACTTTGTTTGCTCCCACCAAGGACAGAGATGTCGCTGGAGAAGGTTTTACGCATAAATTAGGGGATCAAGTCACTATTAGTGCCGAGAAATTTGGGCGCTTAACAAACAGCGTGAATTTATCGACGCAGTGTTCCCCTTGGTCCTTTTCCGCCAGTCACTTGATGCGCAACTTAGCCAGTCGAAAGCTGTTATAGAGGAATGGGTGGGTAAGCTGGAGCGATGAGCAGTGAGTAATGATAGAGGCACTGCTATATCCGTTAATACTCGCTGACTCTTGAACTTTAGCGCTGCAAATATGGTCACAAGAGATTAACTTTGCACAGTGCGCCTTTAAAAAAATTCTCGAAGGTGTAATATGTGCGGTTTATCTCCCAACCCATTATTTTGCTGGAGTAAGCAGTGACCAATAAGCAGCTAGCTGCACTGTATGTAGAGCTTTTAAGTCTGTATGAAGAAGATTTTCCACAGGCGGCAGAAGCTAGCAGCGATGAGCAACAAATGCTGTTCATTAATAAGATCCTCGCGGGAAAAATTTCCGCAAAGGATATACAACTGATAGAGCCCGTTTTTAGTTATGGGCATGTTGATATTCATCGCTATATTCAACCAAAGAAACGCTTTATCTGGTTCTAGTAAAGATGATGTAAGAAATAAATTACCAGAAAGTCAATTCACCGTTGTTTTTAGTGAACGATCCGCGCTTTATCACGCTTGAGCATACTTAGCTAAATTTAGAAAGCTCGCCGAATACAAGCCATTTTTCGCCGCTCTGATGCTACCTGCATTCTCAATGTTGTAGTATGCGTTGTGCATTCATAATGGTTAAGGCCATTCCTTAAATGAGTGATCGCGATGCGCGCCAGCGGTCATTCTTTGCTGGTAAAATAAGTCGACGCTACTTGATCTTCTACGCTTATCAGTTACTTTAACCACCTGTGCGCGCTCTCTTGTATTTTGGGTTATTCAGATAGCCGCTTAGCTGTTATTACAGATTGGTTCTACATATAGGTTCTAGCTATATAGGTTCTATAAAAATATGATTACCAATCCTTTGCTTATGAATTTATGATCTACTGAGCTAACAATCACTTAGAGAATCATTATGAGCGCGTATTGGTCAAAAATATTACAAGAATTATGGTTAATTGATGCAGAGTTGACCCCACTGGCGGGTGAGTACGATTTAAACTTTTTAGTGACAGGTGAACAGCGAGCTATTCTCAAAGTGATGGGTGCTAATACCGACGCGGCCATTTTGCAGATGCAATGCAGTGCGTTGCAATACCTCAATGACAGCGGTGCAAAGCTCCCCGTCCCTAACATTATCAGCAGTGCAGATGGCGCATTGTACAAAAGCGTCGAAGGGCCGGACGGTGAGTTGCGTTTTATCTGGTTGCAACAACAGTGTGCTGGTATTGACTACGCGACTTTTCAACCAAAACCGCTAGCGCTGATCGAACAAGTCGGTGAGATTGTTGGCCTAACCGATAAAATAATGCAAGGGTTTAAACATCCTGCGTTGGCGCGAGATTTTAAATGGAATCTATCTACCGCTGATTGGATTGAAGAGCATATCCCAGCCATTGAGGATAGCATTGAAAGAGATCTATTGGCGTCGATAGCCGGTCAATTTGCCGCGATAAAACCGCAACTTAAGCACTTGCCGATGCAAGCTATTCACAACGATGTCAACGATTATAATTTACTGGTTCAAGGCTCTCTCAATAGCGCCCCAAAAATAAGTGGCCTAATCGACTTAGGTGATATGTGCCTGGGGCCGCGCATTAGTAATTTGGCGATATGCGCCGCCTATATGGTGCTGGATCAAGAGCAGCCAGAATGGGCGTTGGAGCGACTAATCAGCGCTTACCACGCTCAATATTCATTAAGTGTGGAAGAACTTGAGTTGCTGTGGCCGCTATTGCAAATGCGCTTGGCAGTCAGTTTAGTCAATTCAAAATTGATGGCGCTAGAAAACCCCGATGACGATTATGTGTTAATTAGTGCTCAGCCCGCTAGAAAATTCCTGCTTGAGAATACCGTTAACGCACAATTGTTGGTGGTTAGGCTTCGAGTGGTCTGTGGGTTGGGGGTCAGTGATAGCGCGGCAAATGTGCAGCAGTGGTTAGCGCAACAGCGCGGCAGTTTCGCTGCCATTTTGGGGGCTGATTTATCTGATGCACCACTGCGAAGTTTATCGGTAGAGCACAGCATCGAACCTAAAAACCCTTTTGCGCTGACGGCTGCTGAAGCTGAAAATTTAGGAGGAGCCTATTGCCCTGAAGAGGGAATATGGCTGGGTCATTACAAAGAACCTAGACTTGTTTATACCGATAGTGCCTTCAGTAAGGGGCCTTATAAAGCGAGCAACAGACGCACCGTGCATATTGGTGTCGATGCCTTTGGACCTAAGGGGCTCAAAGTGCACGCGCCACTCGCCGGGGAGGTTGTGTTAGCGCAATATCGCAGTGCCAATTTAGACTATGGCGCGATGGTGATCCTATCCCATCATACAGATGCAGGGGATGTTTTTTATACACTTTACGGCCACCTTGACCCACAATCAACGGCGCATTTAAAAACGGGAGATCGTATAGCGGCGGGTGAAACTTTTGCGGCACTTGGAGGCATGGATGGCAACGGCGGCTGGAACCCGCATTTACACTTTCAGTTAGCGTTGACTATACAAGGCATGGGACTTGACTGGCCGGGGGTTGCCGACCCAGACGAGCTAGCGCTATTCGAGGCGCTTTGCCCTAATCCTGCCCCACTAATGAATTTACCAGACGATAAAACCGCTTATCAGGTGATTCAAAAGAGTGAGGTGCTTAAGCAGCGTCAGCAAAAATTCGCCGACAATCTCAAATTGAGTTACTCAGAGCCAGTGATGTTCTTTCGCGGTTGGCGACACCATTTATTTGATGAGTGGGGCAGACCTTTTTTGGATTGTTATAACAATGTGCCACATGTCGGTCACGCACATCCGCGCATTCAGGCAGTTGCGGCTGATCAGCTATTACGGATGAATTCCAATACCCGTTACCTGCACCCAGCGCAAACTGCTTTTGCTAACAAAATCTTGGCAAAACTCCCAGATCACTTAGAAGTCTGTTATTTCGTCAACTCAGGTACTGAAGCCAATGAGCTGGCCTTGCGCTTAGCTAGAGCGCACACCGGTGCAAAAGATATGATTACCCCCAATCATGGTTATCACGGCAATACGACGGGCGCGATTGATATATCGGCTTACAAATTTAACGCAAAAGGCGGTGTGGGTCAGGCCGATTGGGTACAACTAGTGGATGTTGCCGACGAGTACAGTGGCACTTACCAAGCGCCAGATGTCAACTGCGCAGCCAAATATGCCGCGCAAGTAGATACGGCGATTAAAGCGATTGAGCAGCGCGGTAGCCGCTTGGCAGGTTTTATCGCTGAAACTTTTCCCAGCGTCGGCGGGCAAATTATTCCACCTAAAGGTTATTTACAAGCTGTTTATGAGAGTGTTCGAGCAGCGGGGGGCATCTGTATTGCCGATGAAGTGCAAACGGCATTAGGTAGGCTTGGTGAATACTATTTCGCTTTTGAACAGCAGCAAGTGCTGCCGGATATTGTAGTGATGGGCAAACCTATCGGCAATGGGCACCCGATCGGGGTGTTAGTGACTACCAAGGCGATTGCTGCCAGTTTTGCACAAGGTCCCGAGTACTTTTCAACCTTTGGCGGCTCTACCTTGTCCTGTCGTATTGGCGCGCAAGTACTCGATATTGTTGAAGAAGAAGGCTTGATGGAAAATGCCCGTCAAATGGGTAATAAATTGCGACTGGGGCTCGATGTGCTGCAACAAAAACACTCCTTAATCGGTGATGTGCGCGGCTTTGGGTTGTTTATTGGAGTAGAGCTTGTGCTGGATAGACAAAGTAAAGCGCCGGCTACCCAAGTGGCGAGCTACTTGAAAGACAGGTTAAGGGAGCGGCGCATACTTTTAGGGACGGAAGGGCCTGCTGATAATATCTTAAAAATCAGACCTCCCTTGACGATAGAGGAGGGAGATGTAGCAATGTTATTGCAAGTGTTAGATGATACTTTGAGTGAAGCACAGTGTTTGCTGGAGAATGAGCTATGAGCTCAGGATAATGATGTCCAACGGCCGAGTTTAGTATTGATATTGAGCACAAATGTGAGAGAGCCCCATGAACTACCCAAATACCTATTACGCCAGTACTGCGATCCCTGCATCTCATCACCCTCGTTTGAGTGAAGATATCGAAGTTGATGTCTGTATCGTGGGGGCTGGAATCGCCGGCTTAAGTTGCGCACTTGAATTAGTTAATCAAGGTAAAACCGTTGCCATTTTGGAGCGCGAAGTGGTCGCTTGGGGCGCTTCCGGTCGCAATGGCGGGTTAGTGATGGCCGGCTGGGCGCAGGGCTTAGATGCAATAGAGCAACGACTAGGGTTAGAAAAATCTCAGTCGCTGTTTGATTTGTCGGCACGTGGTGTTGATATTATTCGGCAAAATATCACGGATTATTCACTCTTGCACTGCGATTTAAAGGAAGGGCAGTTGCAAGCGGCGCGCTACCCGCAAAGTCGCAAGCTGTTGGCAAAACAGCGGCACATGGCAGATAACTACCAGTTCGAGTTAGACTTTCTGAAGACAGAGGCAGTGCGAGATATTTGTCGCACAGAGCGCTATTTTGAGGGCCTATACTCGCCTAAATCTTTTCATTTTCATCCACTTAATTACTGCTTAGGTCTCGCTCGAGTACTCGCCTCAAAAGGGGTGTTAATCTATGAGCAAACAGCGGTCAACGCGGTGCAAAGTCACGTTGCTCAACAGCATGTATTGACGGCATCCGGTAGTGTGCAAGCAGCGCAAGTGGTCTTTTGTGGTGGCGGTTATTCAGGGGACGAGAACCCATTATTAAAGCGCTCGTTCCTACCTATCGCCACCTACATGTTGGTGACACAGCCCTTGGGAAGTTTAGCCTCGCAGTTAATCAGCAAACCGATCAGCATCATGGATGACAGGCGAGCCGCTGATTATTATCGGTTAGTTGAGGGCGACAGGCTGTTATGGGGATCCAGAATTACCACCGAAAACAAGACCGACGAAGCGCGCTTAGCAGCTATCTTACGCGAAGATCTCTGTTCGGTGTATCCTGAACTAGCCGGTGTGGAAATAGACAAAACCTGGTCCGGTTTAATGGGCTATGCCGCCCACAAAATGCCCATAGTGCAAGAATTTAGTAAAGGCCAGTGGATTTGTTCCTCTTTTGGTGGGCACGGCTTAAATACTGGGACTATCTGCGGCACCTTAGTGGCACAGGCGATTTGTGATATTAGTGATGACTATCAACAGCTCGCTCCTTTTGGGTGTCAGTGGAATGGAGGTCTGTTGGGGCCTGTTGCGGCTAATTTGACCTACAAATATCTACGTATGAAAGATAAAATTCAAGAATCTGTCATATCTCGTGATTGATAAACAAAAAAGACATCCACTTATTAATAATTGTCTGGAACGCTTGCATCGACTTGACTCTTTGTACTGCCAATTGAAGTCTTTCAAAATGCTGGTTGGCAAGCTTTGACTTTTTAGAGCACTGCAGCCAAATTTCTAAAGAGTGGACTGGATAACCTGGGTAATTAGTTTTTCCCAATAATTGGTCGCGATTGATGCCATATAACAATGAATATTTCATGCCCACAAAGCTATCTATCCGACCTTTCACTAACATTGCAGCCCCTTGTTGCTGTGTGGGGATAATAAGTTTTTTTACTTTGGTATCCTGATAGAGTTCAGGGAAAAGGTATTTTCCACCGTTGGGGAAGCCGACGATTTTTATGCGCTTTTTGTTGTAAAAATCTTCATACTTATTGATGTCGGTGCCTTGGCGATTAAGTGCAATAACCTCTACGTTGTACAAGTGGCTAATCATTAAGTTATTTTGTTGCTCGTCGGTATTTTTACTCAAAATAGCGCAGTCAACCGAGCCGCGTTCAACTTGTTTGACAAGGCGAGGGTAGCGGGCGTAACTGTGGACAGCGTAGATATTCGCCATTCTAAAAATGGCGTTGGATTGTTCACGCATAATACCTGTGATGGGGTTATCATTGACTCTGCCCCATTTGGTCGCGCCAATGATGCCCACTTTCATCGGTTGTTTTGCATAGACATTATCAGCTGCTAGCGTTGTTTGAGTATGCGCTATAACACTCAATACGATGAATACGTTCACAATGGCAGCTTTCATAAAACCTCAGGTGTTTCATAAAAAACAATACTTAACCCGCTTATTGCAAATAGCAACTCATGCTCTAACGTGTATCTTGTTTTTACAGTTTTTTCTTTAACAATCAATTGTCAGCTCCAATACGTCGATCAATCGAAAAAAAGCGGTTAAAAACAATAATCACTGTCTTGTAGGCAATATCCAAGTTAATAGTATAAGTAAAATGGCGTTGGAATATTTCCAATTTTATACCACTTACGAACTTTTACGAGATCGGCGTGAGCGTCTCTCACGTCCAGTACCACTGACGGAGCCTCCTGTGACCGACAAATCACCTAATAATTGCGCTTTAGCACCAGTACTTATTGGGCCAAGCAACTCCTCAACAACGGATACTTCAGGGGTGGGAGCGACTGGGTGTGCAGCGAGGGCTTTACGCATGCCAGCGATATGCTCAGGGGTGGTGCCACAGCAGCCGCCAATGATAGTTGCACCAGCATCTAAGGCGAGCTTGGCGTAGTCGGCCATCAGTTCAGGTGTACCTGAATAGACGATTTTACCATCGACGTATTCTGGCAGTCCACAGTTAGCTTTTGCGACCAGAATAGGGTTTATTTGAGCTTTTTTGGCAGCGATTCTCATATTCATGATGGCGGCGATGACCTCTGAGGCACCGACACCACAGTTGGTGCCGCAGGCACTCGCACTGTGGGTTAACTCAGAATTCAGGGCGATCAGTTGCGCAGGGGTGACTCCCATCATAGTGCGGCCATTAGTATCGATACTCATAGTATAGACAACGGGTAGTCCGGTACTGCTGGCGGCTTCACAGGCGGCTTTTGCCTCACTTGCATCAGAGATAGTCTCTATCCAAAGAACATCGGCTCCTCCCTCTTTTAAAGCCTCAGCCTGCTCTTTAAAGGCACTGAATGCTTGATCGTAAGTTAAACTGCCTGCGGGCTCTAGAATCTCACCCGTAGGGCCGATGGAACCGGCTATCACAATATCGCGAGCAGTATTATCGACCAGTTGTCTAAGAATGTTTACTGCGGCTATGTTCAGCTCCTTGACCCGCGACTGAGCGCCGTGCAACTGTAGACGGTAGTGGGTACCACCGAAGCTGTTGGTCAAGAGGATGTCAGAGCCTGCATCGATGAAACGCTGGGCGAGGTCTGCTATTTTTTCTGGATGGTCGACATTCCATAGCTCTGGTGCGTCACCGGTTTGTAGTCCCATTAAAAATAGGTTGGTGCCCAGTGCACCGTCGGCTAATAAGTAAGGTCTTTGCGCGAGCAGTTGGGTAAATAAATTAGACATAGAGTAGGCCGTCAATAGCTGTAAATAGGTGTCTTCATACTAGCGCAGTATAGCGACATAAGTCATTCTGAATACGACATTTATTTGGTGTTCACTGATGCCAAAACAGTGATTAAGAGGGTTTAAGGCTATCCTGCACTATTGAATCTAGCTTGCCACTTATCTTGGGGCATCAAAAACTTGTGCTTACTTTTGTCAATCAACTGCCGATTTTAGGATTATGAAATTATTATAAAGGATGGCGCATTTTATCCTAAAAAGTGCGGGGAAGTAGGCTGTTCGGGCAAGTGCAATTGAAAATTATCACCGACTTTAAGGGTGCCGGTTTTTTCAACCCAGCCAGTGATGCCCCTTAAGTTGTAGGCGCTCTTGGCAAAGTACTTGCCTCTACCTGGAAAAATTTGCTCAATGACCTCGCCAACAAAGCGGCAGGGACCGTTAATCATATCGACCACAATCGATACACCGCTGTCGCTGATTAATCTCGATGAGGGGGGAATGAGCGAAAAGTCGGGAATTCCAGAGACTAAAATATTGGCACCGAGCCATTGTGGTTTTAAGTAGGGAATCTGCATATTCTGAGCAATAACTTCCAGTTCTTCAGCACTGATAATGGTGATTTGCCGAACATTCCTGATTTGCGTATCACGCGGATATTGCCCCAGAACCCTTGAACAAGAGGGACGGGTCAAACCTGTATGTGCCTCGCCTTGTATACCCTCGTAATGAACATCGATAGCGTTAGTGCTGGTACTTTCCAGTGATACATCGCGGTTAGGATTAACTAATAGAGTATCGATATGTGCAGTGAATTTGCTCTTTTTTAACATGGTAGCTCCTTGCGTGAAAAAGCAGCATAAACTTTTTAAGTTGCTAATGCGAATGAGTTTATTCAAAGCGTAACAGAACCTATCGACTTTCTGGGCATTGAAATGACGCTGTAACGAGAGTCTCGGGGTTTATCGCAAACCGACGTAACATTAAATGACAGTAACTTAAACCCATCAACAAAGAACTTTCTGCAAATAATATCCCCTTGTTAATAACTTTGTGAATCTCAACTTGCACGCGCTACAAAAAGAAGTAGCATTCACTGCTTTCGTAGAGATGAATTAGGCGCAGCTTAAATCATCAGTTAGCAATGAAATAGATCCTGCTTAAATCAGCCAAGCTAACATTCTCTACCTATTAAGAAGCAAACTTGCTAGAACTAATAGTGACTGTACATACTCTTTACAGGTGAAAGCGATCATCAGCTGAATAGCTGTCTAAGAGTATTTTTATTTACAACAAAGGCGAAAACATGAAGGTAGTAATCTATGGCACCGGCGCAGTTGGCGGCTATTTTGGCGGTCGCTTAGCACAGTCGGGTGTTGATGTGAGTTTCATCGCCAGAGGCGAGCACTTAAAGGCCATGCAAGAGCGTGGATTAATTGTAGACAGCATTCAAGGTGACTTTGTCATCCTACCCGTTTGCGCAACTGACGATCCCAGCCAAATAGGTGAAGTTGATCTGGTGATCGTCTGTGTTAAGGGCTGGCAAGTCAGTGAGGTGTGTCAGGAGATGGAGCCTCTTGTAGGGGATAATACCTTGCTATTACCGCTGCTTAATGGTGTTGATGCTGTGGATATCTTGGCGACTCACTTTGGTCGTGAAAAAATGCTCAACGGGTTGTGTGGTATTTTTGCCAAGATAGCAGGGCCTGGCCATATCGCCCATGTCGGGGCTGATCCCTGGCTGCATTTTGGTGAACTGAGTAATGTGAAAACAGACAGAGCGAGCAAAGTGTTGCAGATTTTGCAATTAGCCAGTGGTTTTAAGGTCAGACTAGTGGATGATGTGGCCAGCGCCGTATGGAAAAAATTCATTTTTATTGCCAGTACTAGTGGTGTAGGCAGTGTCAGCAGGGCAACCTTTGGCGAGGTAATCAACTGTGCTGAAACAGCGGCATTACTGAAGGGAGTCATTGCGGAAATTGTTCAAGTTGCCACTGCCCACAAGGTTAATTTACCCGACAATATCGAAGATTTTATCTGGCAAAAAGTGGTCGATTCACACCCTAAAAGTGATACTTCAATGCAGCGTGATGTACTATCAGGAAGGCCTTCAGAGCTGTATTCTCAAACAGGAGCAGTGATTCGATTGGGTAACAGTGCCGGTTTAGCCACTCCGTTAAACGCTATGATCTACGCCGCATTATTACCGCAAGAGATTAGTGCAAGAAAACTTTAGTCCCACTTGTCTGACCTAGATAAAGGATGAATATATGAGTATTAAACAGCGTTTGTCGCAACTTGCTATTCGACATGCCCAAGCATCAGATGCTGTCGCTTTAATGGCGTTGAGAAAAAAACTCTTTGCGCAAACGCATTATATGTTGTTAGAAGATGGCGAGTATCGTCCCAGCGTTGAATCCGAAGCAGCTTTTATCAATAGCTTTTCCCAAAGTGATAATAGTACTGTGCTACTAGCGTTTAAGGGGGTTGAGTTACTTGGTTTTATGGGTGTGGCTGGTGGTAGCGCCAATCGAATACGGCATTGCGCAAGTATATTTTTAGGGGTCGATCAAGGCGCATGGGGGCAAGGCGTCGGTTGGCAGTTGATGCAGGGCTTGTTTGCCTGGCTAGCAACAACTTCACTTAAACGCTTATCGCTAAGTACCGCCGTTGATAATGAAAGGGCGCTAGCGCTTTATAAAAAAGCGGGTTTTGTCATTGAAGGGGTCAAAAAAGGCGATATTTTATTAGCGGATCAGTTGGTTGATTCTTATTTTATGGCTAAGTTATTAGACAATACAAAAGGGTAGTGAACTGTGTATACCGATGGAATAATTGTACGCTGGGATGATGCTAAAGGTTTTGGCTTTGCGGCAACAAAGAGTTCTGTCAAAGATATATTTATTCATATCAGTGACTTTGAGTCTTCTCCCTTTCGGCCGGTGATAGATCAGCAGATTAGCTTTGTTATGACAACCTCAGCAGAAGGTAGATTAAAGGGCGAGCAAATCAGCTTTCGCGGTAAGATGCTGCAGCGAAAATCTCGTAAGCTGGGTAAAGTTGTGCCTTTTATATTATTAACGTTTATTGGTTTGTTAAGTGCGATGATCTTAAATGGCAAGTTACCTGCGCTAGTTGGCTGCTACTATTTATTGATGAGCGCGATCAGTTATATTTGTTATGCCCGTGATAAACGAGCGGCACAAGTTGGGGCTTGGCGGATCAGTGAAGCCAGTTTACAGCTGGTATCGCTAGTGGGTGGTTGGCCCGGCGCATGGTTGGCACAGATAAATTTACGCCATAAAAGCCAGAAGCGCTCTTTTAAGTGGCTCTTTTATCTCACTGTGGTGATTAATTTGGTAGGTTTAAGTTGGTTGTTCACAGAGCATGGCGGCTTATTTATTCAGTCACTGGCGATAAATATTAACTTTCAATTGCTTGGTCTGCTGAGCCAGTTAGATTTTGTACAGTTTTGGTGGTGGAAGCTCAATCAATACCTAGCACATTTGTGATGCGATGATTAGCACTGACAATTTCACACTGTTTTTGAAGCTATAAATATCATTGATATATGGGCGCAAAGGAATATATTAGAGTAAAGAGACAACGGATGGAGGTATTAAAATGCGCTTATTTAAATTAGCTATATTGCCTGTAACAGCTCTAATAACAGTGGCGTGTGCTCCACAGCTAAAACCCAACACGGCGGTGAGTGAATATTTGATAATTCCTGGCACTACTTTTATACCGACTATGCTCTGCGGTATCACAACTAAGGGCAATGCTTGTGTCAGTGTTAAAAATGGCAGAGAAGTTCGTCGTATTTTAAAAACAGACTTCAAAAGTTGGACTAAGGCGTATGCAAACGATGCTAATAATATGCGCGTACCGTTCGATGAGCGCCAAGCATTTAAATTGGACAAAATGTTTGCAAGTCAGTTTCTCAAAGCGCTATTGAAAGATGAATCAATACGTAGAGCACTGAGAAGGAGCAATGACGATAACTAAGCATTGTTTAAAGCACCAAGGTCTCATTCGACATAAGCTAAAGCACAGCGAATATTCTTTGTCTTGATAATGCCTGCTTCAACAAACATTAATGCTTGATATGTCAGTCACGCTTTGCTGTAAAGCGCCAACTAATAACTGTTTATCGGTGTTTGTATGATGAAGCAAGTTTATGTTGCGATGATAGTGCGGATCACTAATTGGCATCACTTGTACCTTGCCTATTATTTGCTCCATCCCCTGCCACACTGGGATAAGTGATACCCCCATGGTCGATGCCACCATGAGACAAATAGTTTCAAGTGCGTCAATTTCGCAAAGGGTACTCACCTCAAGTTGATGATCAGATAAATAGCGCTTGGCAATAGCGCCGCCCCAAGCTTGTTGATCGTACTGGATAAAAGGCTGGGTGGTGATAGCGCGATGTAGATCTAAGTTTTTTTCGCTACTGATAAAAGACAATGGCTGAGAGTATAACAGCTGTTGCGTCAGGGCCTTAGGGAGCGAAAATGGCGGCTCTACGATAATAGCGACATCTATTTTTTGTTCTATAAGTTGCTGGTAAAGCGCTTTGGAAGTCCCCGGGATTATTTGCAACAATAGGTTGGGCGCCTGCTGAGAAAGCTGTTTTATACACTCAGGCATTAAGCTGCTTAATAGGGTTGAAATCACTCCTACTTTTAACTCGCCACTAAGCCCTGTTACATCTAAATCGCCGCTGATTAATACGACTTGCTGAATGATTTGTTTTAGGCGTGGGAGTATGCGCAGGCAAGCATCACTAGGCGTTACTTTTCGACCTGTCCTTAGCAGCAAAGTGCACTTCAAAGTGTTCTCTAAAGTTTTTATGCGTTGGCTGACTGCCGCTGGGGTCAAATTCTGGATTCTGGCAGCACCTGCAATTGATCCTGTTTCAACGACACAGATCAAACTTTGTAAAAATCGTGTATCCATAATAATTTCTTATGCTGAGCTAAAAAGAAAGATAGTATCTCTATCGGATTATAATTGCTAATCTGCTCTGACATTAAAAGAGAACCGGAGCATAAATAATGGAATCTAAGTTTCACTTTGCCTTCAATGTTACAGACTTGGATAAAGCCTGTGAATTCTATACTAATATACTAAGTTGCCAGCAGGGGCGTAGAAGTGCTAGTTGGGTTGACTACAATTTCTTTGGACATCAGTTATCGTTGCATTTAGGAGAGCCTTTCCCTGTTGCTAATACAGGGATGGTCGATAATGTGGCTGTACCTATGCCGCATTTTGGCGCAGTGTTAAGTATGTCCGATTGGCAGCAGTTAAGTGAGGAGCTTGTTACAAAGGGCGTTAGTTTTTTAATCGAACCATGTGTGCGTTTTAAAGGTGAAACAGGAGAGCAGTCTACCATGTTTTTCTTTGATCCATTTGGTAACCCCATTGAGCTAAAAGGCTTTGCAGATACTGATCGGATTTTTGATTAATGGCTAACATCGTATTTTTGCATTCGCTGAGTAATGCTGAAGAAGCTGTGTGGTTGGCACGCTTTAAAGTGCTGCTGCCAAATGAAACAGTATTGCCCATCGCGCAGATCAGTGAGCAGCAGACTAAGGAAATTGAAATAGCGATAGTCGCTAATCCCAACCCTGATTTACTGGCCAGATTTAAAAATTTAATTTGGATTCAGAGCTTGTGGGCCGGGGTTGAGGGACTCGTCGCTAGTTTCAAAGCACTACAAGGCGAGCAAGCGGCGCACATGAAAAATGTAAAGCTAGTGCGCTTAATTGACCCACAGCTAGCACTAACAATGGGGCAAGCGGCGCTGACTTGGAGCTTGTATTTATATCGCAACATCCCTGAATATGCCCAACAGCAGCGTAATAAAGTTTGGCAGCCGTTACCTTATGAGCCTATAGCCAATACTCGAGTGTCAGTGTTGGGTGCGGGCGAACTGGGCGTTGTTGCTTGCAAGGCACTAACAAGGCAAGGATTTAGCGTTAATTGTTGGAGTCGGTCAGAGAAAAAAATTGCGGGCGTAAAGCATTTTAGCGGTGAGCAAGCACTGATTAGCATGTTAGCGCAAACGGACATTTTACTGTGCTTATTACCGCTGACGGAGCAAACACGCGGGCTATTAAATAAACAAATGTTGTCGCACTTACCCGTCGGTGGCAAGTTTATTAATTTTGCGCGCGGTCCTATTGTTAATCATCCCGATCTGATTGAGCTATTAGATACAGGGCATATAAACTTTGCGGTGCTGGATGTCTTTGAGCGTGAACCTCTGCCGGTTGATGATGTGTTGTGGCAGCATCCTAAAATTGCAATTCTGCCGCATATCTCAGCCACCACCAGCTTGCAAAGTGCCGCTCAAGTGGTCGCTGCTAATATCGAGCACTATCGTGCAACCGGTAATTTACCAGTGTCTGTCGATTTTACTCGGGGATATTGAAGCGAAGTTGTGCTTGCTCTATTTTTGTTCTGACGTAGCAGCCTTCTACATGATCATTGAGTAGCCCCATTGCCTGCATAAAAGCAAAGGCGGTCGTGGGGCCGACAAACTGCCAGCCACGCTTTTTAAGCTCTTTGGCAAGTTTATGTGATTGCTCAGACGTAGTGAGGCTTTGGGGGGCTGCCGCTTGCTCTGGTAGCGTGCGATAACGCCAAAAAAAGGCCGCTAGTGAGCCTTCTTGCGCTACCATCTCACAGGCCCGCTTGGCGTTATTGATGGTGGCGGCTATTTTGCGTTTGTTACGTACAATGCCCGCATCTTGCAGCAACCGCTGTTCATCCTCTGCTACAAATAGGGCGACTTTATAAAAGTCGAATTGGGCGAAGGCTGCGCGAAAATTGTCACGTTTAGTTAAAATAGTCCGCCAGCTCAAACCTGATTGGAAACTCTCTAAACAGACTTTTTCAAAGAGACGAGTATCGCTATCGACGGGAAAACCCCACTCGGTATCGTGGTAGTGTAAAAAATCCGGAGCAGCGTCACTCCAGCTGCAGCGTGATTTACCATCACTACCCAAAATCACTGTACTCATAGCATTACCTGTGTTTTAAGCGGCTAAAAAAGCCAGTCTAGGGTCAGTTTTGGAGGGAGCGATGCCTGTGATTTCAGCTTTTACCACATTGTGTTGGGCAAAAGGATCTTGCTCTACATAGGCTGTTATCTCAGCCAAAGTGCAATTGTGAGCGATAATAGCCCCGCCTTTACCGGATTCAATACTGCCGGCAAGAATAAATACATCGTTTTCAAAGCCCTGTTGTAACCATACATTGTGGGCGGGCATCAACGCTTTTGCCTGAGATTTATTGTCTGAGAAATTCAGTTGGATTACGTACATTATTATTTTACTCCATCGGTTAAGTTATCTAGCCAGCCAAGTAATTGTGCAACTTGTGTATGTAAAAAATCGCTGTCGCTAAAAGCGCTCGCCATTGTGGCAATGCCTTGCGATTGGGCTAATAAGTGCATGGTAAGATGATCGGCTTCTGTCTTGAAGCCCATCGCAGTGAATTGACGGCGCAACCAGGTCCTAAAGAGCGTGAAGATCATTTTAGCGTCATCGCGCGCAGGATGGGAAAGTTTGATTAGCTCGGTGTTTAAAGTGCCGACAGGACAGCCAAAACACAGAATTTTGTCTTGATTGACCAGCAATATTTGAATGAAACTGCGCACCCGCTGTTTTGGGCTATTAGAGTTTTCTTCCCAGTCTTTGAGCATTTGATGAGTATTTGAGCGGCGTGCATTAATCACCGCCATCAAAATCTCGTCTTTGCTTTTAAAGTGATAGTAAAAATTACCACGGGAGATATTAACCGCCAGAGCGATTTTGGCAAAAGAGGTGTGATCAAACCCCTGTTGATAAAACAATTGATCAGCGGCAGCAATGATGTGCTCGCGGGTACTGAGGGAAGTCATAGGCACCTTTTATTGTTAATTAATATTCTTTAAGTTGACTGTCCGAGTGTTGTATATTGTATTTAGGACATAAGTCCTAAATTCGAAAGCTTAGCTTAGGTCGGTCGTCCTAATGTGTCAAGAACTACTTTAACGAGTTTTTCATTCAGCAAGTTTGATTTGTATCATCTGGAGGCGTAAAGAAGTTCCACAAATGCAGTCACTGCAAAGGGAAGCTTGGCTTACTTGGAAAATGCAGGAAATATGTGGTTAAGCGATGTGCGTTGAATCTGTTTAATTTCAGATGCTTAAACATTCACTTTTGAAGGGATTAGCAACGTTTCAGCGGAGTTTGAAAAAATTACTATGCCAGTGGTGGAAGTGAAAATGCTTGCATTAAAGACATCTGCCGCTTATTTTGCTGGAAGTCTGAGGCTGATGTCCCTTGCCAGAATACTAGCAAGGGACTCATGATACTGCTATGTATTAGCCGCATAGGTCGCAAAGCTCTAGATTTTAAATTCTTTAACTAAAGTGCGAAAGTCTAATGCCAAAGTGGCGAGCTCTTCTGATGCTTGCGCCGTTTGCTCAAAGCTCACCACGTTTTCGTTGGTGATATCGGCAATGCCGCCGATATTAGTGTTGATTTGTTCAGATATTTTTAGCTGATTTTCTACGTCATGATTAATTTTTTGTTTCATTTCGGTAATAGAGGCGACAGATTCAGAGACTTCAGTAAATGCTTGGCCAGCATTGTGTGCATGAGAGACTACTTGTTTGGCAAGAGTTTGGCTCTTTTCCATGGCAGATACCGCCAAGTCTGAATTGACTTTAAGTTTATCCAGCGCATTATTGATCTCGCTGGTAGAGCTTTGGGTGCGTGCAGCCAGTGCCCGAACTTCATCGGCAACTACGGCAAAACCACGGCCCTGCTCACCTGCGCGAGCCGCTTCAATAGCGGCATTTAACGCCAATAAATTTGTTTGCTCTGCAATTCCCTTAATGACCGCTAAAACGGCGATTATTTCAGTATTGTGCTCTTCAAAATCTATGATCACTTGCGAGGCATTGTCAATTTGATCCGCTAATTGGTCGACAAAGGAAATTGTCTCAACCATGGTAGTATGACCTTGGCTACTTTTATCGTTTGCATCTTGAATAGAGTTAACGGCATCTTGCACATTATTAGAGATAGAGTCGACTGAATTGGTCAAACTCTGCATAGATTCAACAACATCTTGAGTTTGTTGCTTTTGCGCGACTAGTAACTGACTGGACTCGGCGGTTATTTTAGAGGTAGAGCCCGCAGATTCTGAGATGATTTCCGCATTTTCTGAGACTCTGGTTATACCTTTATGGAACTTATCAATCATGGAGTTTAAGGCATTAGAGGCGAGACCTATTTCATCGTCGTTCTTTTTGGTGAAACGAAAAGTTAAATCGGAGTTCTTCTCTATAAGATCAATATTGTCAGATAAAGAGATTATCGGCTTGCTGATGCTGCGTGCAAATAGTCCACCAGCAATGGCACCTAAACATATCAAAATACTACCGATGGTTAGCGAGTAGAGTTGGATGTTAGTGCTTAAAGCATCAGCGGGAGCAAACGCTTCCTCTTTATCGATTTCTGCCAGTATCGCCCAATTAAGAGAGGGATAATTGATGCCGGCGTACGCCGATAGCACCTCTAAGTTTCGGTAGTCTTTGACAATACTGACGCCTTCTTTTTGCTCAAGTGCAAGCTTTGCAGCTTCACTGGTGACGGGTTGCAAACTAATAGCCGTATCTTTAGACGCAATTTTATCGATGGTCGAAGACGATATGCCGGAAGCTTTGATGCTCTCGAGATAGGCTGCTTTATCTTCTAATAGAAAACGGCTTTGCGAGCGAAGTTTACTGTCGCTGCCAATCAGATAGGTTTCACCTGAATCCCCTAAACCGGCATTCTTCCAATCTTGATTATGCGTCATAATGCTATTAATTCGCCCTATCGGCATCTGGAAAATCAAACTGCCAATTACCTTATTGTTCTCAACGATAGGAGAGGCAATGAAAGCAGCAGGGTCTTGGTAGGAGGGGGGGTAGCTGGAAAAATCTTCGATCGCTGTGAAATCAGCCTGAGTTTGATTAACGGAGACTTTAAATGCCTTGCCAATACCGGTATTGGCAAAAGTACCGGTATTTAATGAAGTGGCAAAATCGAGTTCCTTAAAGACCGAGTACACCACATTCCCCGATTTAGCATCCACTAAAAATACATCGTAGTACTCAAATTCTTCTAGAAAATACTTGATAGCTGGGTGATAGCGTTGGTGTGCTTTTGCATAATCGCTAGCATCATTTAAATCGGTGAGTAAGTGTTTGTTGCCAAGGGGATTAGGGTTGGTCTGTATCAATTTGTGTTGTAGTAAGACGGCCGTATCAGAAAGGTTGTTTAACCAGCCAGTGGTATCTGCCGACTGTTGAGAGTTGTGTTCTTGGAATACTTTATTAAACTGTTGCTCGTAATAGCTGGCCAGTTCTGTGCGGGCGATATTAACATCTAGCGTATTTTGTGCCGGATAGTTTTGATAGGCGCTGCTAAAGCTTTTCATGGCATCAACGATCATTGGGTCTTTGGAAAACGTTTTTACTTGCTTGTCGATGTTATGCAGATAATCTTCAATGCGCCCTTTGGTGATGTTGCGTACCGATATTAACTGCGCTTCACTGGATTTTTGTAGCGAGGCGAGCGAGTCACGCGAAGCGATATATCCTAAAATCACTGTAGACACGATAATGGGAATGGCTATAAGTAACACAGATCCGAACTGCAACTTGGTCTTCAGCTTCATATTTATTTTCCTTGACACGGCCGCAAAAGTTATTATTTAAAAGGTTGTTTTTAATATAGTCCATTAATTTTATAGTGCAAAAAATTAACCGGAACTGTCTGAAAAAACAATCAAACGGTTGTAATACTACTGCTGCAGTAGTGGCATTTCAGAGGCTGTGAAAGGTCATTAGGTAGTGATAATTGTCTGCACTATCAACGATATAAAGGTAGGGATGGGTCGTAAAAGACTGGGTTAATCTGCCGGTTTAGATTAAAACTCTTCGAGCCAGTTGACGCTGTTATCTGGCTGATCTATCTGCTGCTCCGGTGTCGCGCGTAGCGTTTGCGCTATTTAAAAGTGCGTTTGCGCGGAACGTCATAAGCGAAACAAGATAGGCAAATAGTCTGCGAAAAAGCAGAGTCTATGTGCTCTTATCCCAAGGTATTACTTGAGTAAATGAGCATGTTGAGTTGATTTATGCCCCAGAAGTTTTGAGCGCAGTCGCTTTGTGACATCCTGATAAAGGGGCGATTAGCCCCGGTCTTATGGATGCTTTTATCTGCTTTTAGCTAAACTCTGGATAATAGCTAGTACCTTTAATTTAGAATTTTAGCGCGGAATTTTTTACCTTTAATCCGGCCTGACTGAATATGGCTGAGCGCTTGCTTGGCGTAGGAGTTGACTATAGCAATAACTAACGTTCTGCATTACATCAATTTTGCCGATGTGATCGCTGGTTAACTTATCTTCTTTGGTCAATGCTCCCAATAAGTCGCCAGGTCGGAGTTTTTGTTTGCGCCCACCAAGTATGCAAAGTGTTTTGAAAGGGGCAAACAGCGGTGATTTTCCTTGTGCATCGCGACTTAGAATAGGGTCTACGGGAGTCTCTTGAAGCTCTAAGATACGCTCCCAGCGGTGCGTTTCTTGACTGCTACATAAAGTAATGGCAATGCCTGATTGTCCAGCACGGGCTGTGCGTCCAATACGGTGAGTATAAGTGGCAGGATCTGTCGGTACATCATAATTGATAACACCGGGAACCGCCTCAATATCGAGCCCGCGAGCGGCGACATCTGTGGCTATCAAGATAGTGGCACTGTTGTTAGAAAACTGCACTAAAATGTCTTCACGCTCGTTTTGCTCTAAATCACCGTGCAGAGTGAGTGCTGCATGACCCATATTACGTAAAAAGATACGCAGCTGATGGCAGACCTTTTTAGTATTACAAAAAATAATACAAGCGCTAAACTGTTGCGAAATTAATAAATTATGCAGAGTTTGATCGCGATTTTCAGTGGTGCAAAGACAGAGTTTCTGTTTTAAGTTTTCAGTGGTCTGCTCAGGCTCTACTTCAATAAAAAGAGGCTCATCGGTAATAGCGTTGGCCAATTCGCGCGCCTGCTGATCAAAGGTTGCAGAGAACAACAGTGTTTGATGCTGGGATGGGAAATGACCGACGATGTCGCCAATTTGTGGCGCAAAGCCCATATCCAGCATCCGGTCCGCTTCATCAAGCACTACTATTTGCATGGCATCTAGGTTTAAATGGCCACCTTCTAGATGGTCAATTAATCGACCTGGCGTGCCAACAATAATATGCACAGCTTGTTTGAGACTGTCACGCTGTGGATGTTTTGCAGTACCGCCACAGAGGGTCAATACTCGCAAGTTAGGTTTTGAGCGTCCAAAGCTGCGCATGGCCGTTGTTATCTGATTACACAACTCGCGAGTGGGAGCAATAATCAGTGCTTGCGGCTGGTTGATATTCAGGTCAATCTTTTCGATGATAGCTATGCCAAAAGCTGCGGTTTTACCACTGCCAGTTTCTGCTTTTGCCTGTATATCTCGGCCGGATAATACAGCAGGTAAGGCCTGCGCCTGAACAGGAGTTGGAGTGGAATACCCTAAGTGGGAAAGATCGGAAAGTGTATCTTCACTTATTGGAAGTTCAGAAAAGTGCTGTATGATCATGTAGCTGCTCTGGCATAGGTTTAAAAAAACATATTTTAACCTAAAATCGGCAGCTGGGCATCATTATAGGCGCAGAAAAATCGCATTGTAACTAGGCCTGATTTGAAGGAAATGGTTATTCCCTTTACGACCTTTCCCTAAAACGTAAGCACAACGAAGTGACAATGTGATTTAGCAAGCCTAGAGTGATGTAGTGCATTCACTCAGCAAGTGAACTCAATGAAAACGATAAAGTTGCAATAGAGCAATGCCTTGAATTTTATTTCAAACGCTCAACTGCGCAATTTTGGTTTAACAGAAGTTAAGCGTCGCTAATGATAAATTAGCCACTAACAGCCATTTTGCCTTGCGACTATTTATAGAGACTATTATTAAGAGGTTAATTTGCGCAGATTAGAATTGATTGGGGCTTTAAAACCCAATGTTGTGCTCTATATCAATAATCAACCGAATTGGGATTTAAAGCAGAGCTTCAATGCAGCGCAGCTGATAGCAGACAATGGCAATCACTGGCGTAAAATTCTGACAATATTCGCAAAACTGTGCGCTGTAGATGATTGGCGAACCCACCGTGATCTGACGTTATTGCAGACACAGGAGCAAATTAATTTTGGCGACGAAATAGAGACTAACGCAACAATCCACATATTTGCCGGAAAAAGCTGTTGGCAGCGTTTTGCGGTATCTGAAAAGATGCTAGGGGAGATGCAGCGCACAGCGTGCTCTAAGGTGTTCTATTATCGCAGTGCCGAGTATGGCTTAATGCTCTACACTGCGTACTTTGACTATCGCCAGTTTCCAAATAGTTTGATTGATGAAGTAAGGCTACTCATAAAGAGTTGTTAACTCACTGGCTTGTTCTAAGTAATAACTCAATGGCTGTGGCATGGCCAAATGATATCCCTGTTGCAGCTCTATGCCAATGGTTTTGAGCTGTTCGGATTGCCACTGAGTTTCAACACCTTCCGCCAGCGTTTTTATATTCAAAGACTTTAATAGCTGGTGAATACTGGTCACTGTTACAGCGCTCTGCGCTATTCTGGAGGTAAAGGAGCGATCAATTTTAACGATATTTGCTGGAATTTGATGTAGGTAAGCCAGTGAAGAATAGCCGGTACCAAAGTCATCAATCGATAAACTAATGCCTAGATCAGTTAAGGATTTGGCGCAAAAATAGCCTTTGTCGATATCTTTAATCAAGGTGCTTTCAGTTAGTTCTATTTCTAAATCAATGGTTTGAAGTCTGTTTTTATTCAGCGTCGCCAATAAGTACTCAGCAAGATGCGGTTCGGTGAAATGTAATCCAGAGAGGTTGACTGAGATTTTTGCCTGGGATTTAGTGGCTCCACGTAATGCTTTTAAATCGCCAATAGCGCGGGCGATAATCCAGTCTTCAAGCTCTACAATAATGCCGATTTGCTCGGCAATTTGAATCGTTTCTTCTGCGGGGACTAAACCTAATACCGGATTGTGCCAGCGCAGCAGCGCTTCGAATGAATAGATATGGTTGTCAGTCGTATGGTAGATGGGCTGATAGGCCATGGAGAGTTCTTGGTTTTCAATCGCTAAATGCAGATGTTTAGCGATGAGAGAGCGGCGTTGTAGTATGTCTTCCATACCTTTTTCATATTGTACTTGGCGCTTTTTTCCCTGCGCTTTGGCCATATACATAGCCGCATCAGCGCGCAGTAATAGTTTATTGATGTCACAGCCGTCGTGCGGGTAACTGGCGTAACCTACGCTAGCTGACAGTAATATCGAGTTGCCCTCTAAATCGAAGTAGGGCTCATTGGTCATGACGATCAGCTGATCTGCAATACAGCACTGGGATAGCTCTGTGCTTGCTTTATCGACGATCAGTATAAATTCATCACCGCCAAATCTACTGGCTTTACCATTGATGGTTGGGTGTTCATTGAGGCGCTTTGCTAACGTTTGCAGAACTAGGTCACCAACGCTGTGACCCATGGAGTCATTGATCATTTTAAAGCTGTCTAAATCAATGTAGTAGATGAAAAATTCGACATTATCTTGAATGTTTTTTGCAACCAGTTGTTGTAACCCACGACGGTTTAAAAGGCCGGTCAGAGAATCGGTATTGACTTGCGTTGCAAGGTGTAACTGCTCGAGCTTGCGTTTGTGAATGTTAAATTGCTGGACTAATATTTCGCTGTGCGCAAAAGCTTCTTGAGAGAGAGAAACTTTTAAATGGAACCACTGCTGCTCGCCTTGGATCTGTAGCAGACAGTCTCTTTCGAAAGATTCGTGTTGTTGCAGGGTATTTAAGATATCTGTATGGCTTTCTCTATCATCAAATAGTTGGGTTAATTGGCTAATATTTGAGCCCATCTGTTCATTAAAAGCAGGATTAGCACTAATGAAATCTCCATCCATATTGTAAGTGGAAAGCATGATGATAGAGTTATGCTGGTTGTGGTTTTTTAATAATGCAGTGGGTGTTGCTTCGCATTGTAGGCCAATTCTGCCATCTTCAAAGGTGTAACCTGACATTTGACAAAACGCTTCCTTGGCAATCCCCTTTGGGGTGAAACGCCAAAACATGGAAACAGATTGTTTATTAACAAAGGCATTGCGGTAATCTAGTAACGTTCTCTGGACTGCTTCTGAGGTTGTTGGTTGAAAGTCTCTGGCTAATAACTCGCAGAGGTCGTCAGCTTCCCAAAGCAATAATGCCGTGGGGTTTGCCCAGTGAATACGGTACTGGTCAATATCGTATATCCAAACCGCGGTGGATAAATTATTGCAAATAACACTCATGTATCGCTTCGCTTTAGGTGAAAAGTTCGAAAGTGCAGTTTATGTTGGAACTAGTAAGGAGCAAAAAAATGAAATAATACTGCACTGATTTAGTAGGCAGACAGCAAAAATTAGCTTGAATTATGCTAGATTTTGGCCATATGCGCTGACTATTATGCACATCTCTTTTTACTTTTGAAGTCGAAAAAAGAATATTCGCTTGGATATTTAAATACTTAAGTATTGTAGGATTTTTTTTGCTAGAATATTGAAACAAGTGTTTGAATTCCTGAATCAGCTTTTTGGCTGACTCAGGGGATGCTCAATGTTTTCCTAGAGTTGAGCGGCTTTGGAGGTTAAACGACTGCGATGTAGTACTGGCTCAGTGTAACCACTTGGCTGCACACACCCTTCAAAGACCAGCTCACAAGCGGCATTAAAGGCAATGTTGTTCTCGAAATCAGCGGCCATATTGATATAGCCCGGGTCATTGCTGTTTTGTTGATCAACCACTTTTGCCATCTTTTGCAACGTCGCTAGCACTTGTTCTTTAGAACAAACATTGTGCAGGATCCAATTACTTAAGTGTTGCGAGGAGATGCGTAGCGTTGCTCTGTCTTCCATTAGACCGACATTGTTGATATCAGGCACTTTAGAACAACCAATACCTGCATCCACCCAGCGAACCACGTAACCTAATAGACTCTGGCAGTTATTGTCCAATTCCTGCTGAATATCAGCGTCTGACCAATTGGGGCTGTGAGCGACAGGGATATTTAATATATCGTCGAGATTAGCGCGTGTACGCTGCTTTATCTGTATTTGTTCAGCAAAAACATTCACTTGATGATAGTGCATGGCGTGCAAAGTTGCCGCTGTTGGGGAGGGGACCCACGCGGTATTGGCTCCAGATTGAGGATGGGCTATTTTGGCACTCATCATATTGGCCATTAGATCGGGCATTGCCCACATTCCTTTGCCTATTTGCGACTTACCTGATAAACCACACATTAGACCTGTATCGACATTCCAGTCCTCATAAGCGGCAATCCAAGCTTGTGATTTCATGTCGTTTTTACGGATCATCGGGCCCGCTTGCATTGAAGTATGAATTTCATCGCCAGTACGATCCAAAAATCCAGTATTGATGAAGGCCACGCGCTCTTTCGCCACACGGATGCATTCTTTTAAATTAACGGTAGTACGGCGCTCTTCATCCATGATGCCCATTTTGATGGTAAAGCGCTTTAAATTAAGCATGTCTTCAACACGCGCAAACAACTCATCGGCAAAGGCCACTTCTTCTGGTCCGTGCATTTTAGGTTTAACGATGTACATTGAACCGGTGGTGGAGTTTTGAAACTGACCGCTACCGTTTAAGTCGTGAATGGCTATCAGCGAAGTAAAAATAGCATCCATTATCCCCTCAGGTACTTCCGCCCCTTCACGGTTCAAAATGGCAGGGTTACTCATTAAGTGCCCAACATTACGCACAAATAACAAACTGCGACCTTTCAAACTGATGCTCTGTTGATCTAATCCAGTATAAGTGCGATCAGGATTCATCGAACGGGTAAAAGTGTGACCGTTTTTGGTGATTTGCTCGGTTAAATTTCCTTGCATAAGGCCTAGCCAATTGCGATAAATAACCACTTTATCTTCGCCATCTACCGCGGCCACTGAATCTTCACAGTCCATGATGGTAGAGAGTGCTGATTCTAATAAAATATCTTTAACAGCTGCCTTATCCGTTTTACCGATCAGGTGATCACTGTCTATTTGGATTTCAAAGTGCAGTCCGTTGTTTTTAAATAGAATGCAATCAGGTGTACTTGGCTCACCATTAAACCCTATCAGTGCTGATTGATCTGCCAGTTGGGTGGTTTGTGAACCCAGTTCTACCTGTAGTTGTTGATCGACAATTTTGTAGCTGGTCGCATCTTTATGACTGCCTGATTGTAGTGGGATGGTATTGTCTAGAAATTCACGCCCATAGGCGATTGCTTTAGCTCCGCGCAGCGGGTTGTATGCATCACCTGCAGCAGCACCATCACTGTCATCTAAAACGTCTGTGCCGTAAAGCGCATCATAGAGGCTGCCCCAACGAGCGTTCGCGGCATTTAGCGCAAAACGTGCATTCATGACGGGGACGACTAACTGAGGGCCAGCCATAGATGCCATCTCTTGATCGACATTGCTAGAGGTGATCGCAAAGTCATCGCCTTCATCTTGCAAGTATCCGATCTCTTTGAGAAAGGTCTTATACTGAGCAAAATCGAAGGGGGCTGCTCGATGTTCGATATGCCACTGATCGATTTGACTTTGCAGTGCTTCTCGCTTGGCCAGCAGTGCGGCATTGACTGGCATTAAATCGTGAATGAGCTGATCGAGTTGGACCCAAAATTTATCGGGATCAATACCAGTGCCCGGTATTGCCTCTTCATTGATAAAGTTGAAAAGCTGCGTTGAAACGCGCAAGTTTGCTACAGATGTTGACTGACTCATTTTAGTACCCAAATATAGAAAGAGGCCTCGGCATAACAACTATGCTCAATAAGACGGTGCTAAAGATCGATCCAAGAACCACGGCGAGGGTTATGCAGTTGCTGTTTTACAACAGTAATGCCTAACAAAAGGGCGCACCGGATCGGCTTTGGTCGTTTTATTAGTGTCTTATCGTCGCGCGATAATTGTGCTTAAGGCTTAGAAAATAGTGACCGACGAGTCGATAATAGCAAAAATGAAAATAATTTCCATTTTTGTTAAAAACTATTTTTAAGCTCAAAACAAAAGGCAATATAAATTCCATTCATTGAGGCCTCTGTATAGCGTCATCGCTATGCAAAGGTCTGCGATCTTTATTTGGCACGATGTAAGTGCACGTCCAATTGGGGAAAGGCAATGCTGACATTATTGTCGGCAAAAACGCGGTTAATCTGCTGGTTTATTTCATGGATGGCTAAATTTCGATCGGTTAAATTACCGGTAAAAAAGCGCAGTTCAAAATCGAGTGTACTATTGCCAAAAGTGGTAAAGAAAACTTCGGGTTCCGGGACTTTCAGCACTCTTTCATTGGCATTAGCGGCACTGAGAATCAGCGTGTGTACCAGTGTGGTATCTGTGCCGTAAGCCACGCCTATATTGAGAGTGACACGGGTAATGGCATCTGAAAGAGACCAGTTGATGAGTTGGTCAGTGACAAAGGTTTTATTGGGAATAATCACCTCTTTGCGATCCCAATCAGAAATAGTAGTGGCACGTATTTTTATCTTGGTTACTTTTCCGGTAACCCCCCCGATGGTCACGGTGTCGCCAATGCGCACCGGCTTTTCAAAAAGAATGATGATACCTGAGACAAAATTGGCGACGATCTCTTGCAGACCAAAACCTAAACCAACACCCATCGCGGCAATCAACCACTGTAATTTTGCCCACTCTACCCCTACCTGACCGGCTCCTGCCAAAATACTGATAATAATCAGCAGGTAACGTGTGATGCTGGTAATCGCGTAGCTAGTGCCTGGCGTCAGATTAATGTGCCTTAAAATAAGTAGCTCTAATAACCCAGGGAGATTATAAGCGGCTAATATCGACAGGCCGATGACAAAGAGGCCGGTAATCACACTGCCTAGACTAATGCTTTCAGATATTACACCGCTGGCGGTGGTGATATCGTTACTCCAAACAACGATGTTATCGAGTACATCCAATGAGGGTAAAAAATTCTTAACCAGCAACCACATGCCGATCGAAAGCAAACCAAAACAAAGGACTTTCAGCAAAGTAGCGGCTTGTTCGGATATAGATTTTAGCCCTAAATAGTTTTCTTCTAAGGCGGGAATATCTTGATTGTTTTCTCTTGCGGCTAATATTTTGTTGCGTCTGGCGCGCGCTCTACTAAAAGTTAAGCGCCGCTCAGCAATTAATAACCAGCGTAGACAGAGTCTATAAATGGCAAAGACACTAAAAACAATCAATGAAATGGCCAGTAGCGTCGTAATAATCATAGAGCCGGTAAATAAATAGCCAAATAAAGCCCCAATGATTAAGCCTGCATGGATGATAATCATGCTCGCAAACCAAAGTTTTGACTGCTGCCACCAACTAATATCGTCAGTGGAGGTATGGCGGTGCGGAGAGACTTTCCAAAGCGCTGCCCAAAAGCTTCCCGCTAATACAGACAACAAAATAAACACTAGCCGGCCTAATCCTGAATGTAGCTCTAGGGATGGAATATTATCAAAATAAAGGAGTAACCAAGCCAGTGGTGCTCCGAGTATATAGAGTGGAGTTAACAGTTTTTTTAATTTCAGGCAGAAGTCTTCTGGAATGTCTAGATGACTGATAAATAGGCCGTAAGGACGTTTTAGCCAATAGTTAAAGCTCAGGTAAACCCACAAGCTTAAACAAAGTAGATCATTGATTTGTGGTATTTTCAGATCGGAGATGCTGACAACTTTATTGAGCAGTAGATATAGCAAAAGCGGAATAGGCAAACAGATAATAGGCGCTGCCAACAATAGCCTAACGCTACGGCTAAATTTATCGTGGATGACGTTACCTATCTGTCTCGACCAAATTTTTTGATGCTGTCGTTGATGTTTTAATAAGGAAAACGAAATGGCACTGATTAACAGATAGAGCAAAGCCCAGCGCAGCCATTCACTGGAAGGGTTAACCCTGATGTGCCCAATGTTAGCAATGGCTTTTTTTAACTCAGTGGTGGTGCTCTGACTAATTTGTCTCGGCCATTGACTATCGACACTAGGGACACTCGGCAGCCACAATAGGTACTCAGTGAGCAATTTCTGTCCTTGTGCAAACTGTTGACTAATTTGGGTCTCCAAGGTTAATATTTTGGATAGTTGGTCTAATTCTCGACCGTATGCCTTGTGTAAATTATTAATGATATCCGTACTAGCCACCTGTAATTCTGCCAAATCCTGCCGCTCTTGTGTACTCCAGGATGTGGTTTTAGGGCGGTTAGTGGTCATATCTAGTTTCAGTTGGTTAAGCTCGATATTTTTGAGTCTGAGTTTGGCTATCTGGGAGAGAGTATTGGTATCAGGTGCCACAATAGAGAAGCGCTGCGAGAAGTGGCGAAGCTCAATACCAAAGCTGTTTTCACTCAGCTCTAGTTGCTGCTGTATGACTTTGTAGCTCTGTTGAATCAGTTGTTGTTGTTGCTCTAGTATTCTTAAACGTTCAACGGCAGTGGTCTGAGATTTGACGGTATCGCGCAACTGCTCACTTAAGCTGGCATTTTGCTCCAGTAATAAGGTCACCGCTAGCCGGTTGTCTACTTTATTTTGTGCAGTACTGACTTGGGCTAGTAATTTATCCGTTTCCGATTGTCGAAAAAGTTGGATTTTATCTTGATAGAGCCGAATATTGTCAGCCAGTGTTAATAATTCGATTTCTGTCCAACTGAGTTTTAGGCGGTCGTATTCAGTTTTTAATGGGATAACCAGTAGCTCGAAATTGATCGCTTGAATTTTTGCGTTACTCAGCGCAAATAGTGCTTCATCAAGTTGCTGTTGGGCTTGCGTTGAGGCATTGTTATCAATGCTAATCTGCGACTGACTAAGAGCCCTTAAATCACTGCGCAGCTCTACTGGCTTGGAGTTTTGTAAGCTTATCTCATTTTCAATTTTACTGCGTTTTTGCTGCAGTTCGAGCTGTGAGGACTGTAATTGAGTGAGCGCCAATTCCAATTCAGATAACGGGCCTTTTACTGGATTGCCCTGACGCGTTTGTTGCTGTTCTTGGTGGAGGTTTTTTTGTAGTTGCTCGATTTGCTTAGGTAGTGTGCGAAGCTGCTCTTTAAAAGCCGTAATCTGCGCTTGGACACTGATTAATTGCGAGTGGGTATCAATAATTTGTAGGTACATATCACGCAGCGCTTTTTCTTCCTCCTGCAGAGGGTCGAGTAGCTGCAATTGACGTTGGGCATTTTCTAGCGCTAAATTTGTTGCTGCGAAGACCGTTGGTGATAAAAGTAGTAGGCAGATTAAAATGCTGACAAATGATCTCATGTACGGTGGGTCCGGTAGTTATGCTAGGTTGAATTATCAGCGAACAAACCAGTGCACTTGTTTGCTGGATTTCTGACTTAAATCACTGATTCAGGTCTTAATATATCAGTGCAGCAATTTAATAAAAGTAAAAGGATATATTAGTGAACATTAATCCAATCGCACTACGCCAGCAACTATTGCACAAAGACTTGCACAATCGCTTTGATTCACTCTGGCAGGCCTACTTTCTATTTTATGGTTTAACACCCATGGTGGAGAAATACGATCTGCGCATTGGACTGCTAGAATACTCTGGGCAACAAACGGTCTATCAACATTATCGCCAAAGTAAAAACACTAAGGGCAGTTGTATTATTGTGCACGGTTACATGGATCACTGTGCTATTTACCGCCACTTGATTGCAGATAGATTGGCCGCCGGATGGGATGTCTTAGTGTACGATAAAATTGGTCACGGTCTCTCTTCGGGTGAGAGTTATAGTATTGATAGCTTTCATCAATACGCCCAGCAACTTGAGCAAATACTGGGGTATTTAGCGGGACAGTGTGATAAACCGTGGCTGTTAATAGGGCAGAGCACCGGCGGCGCAGTGGTGATGGAGCACGCTTTAAATCCCGCTTTCATCCCTTTTACGCAAATTACGCAGCGCATACTACTGGCACCGTTAGTGAAAAGTAAAAACTTCATGCAAGTTAAAATTCAGTACTATTTATTGCGCTTCTTTATAAAGCGGATAAAGCGCGGTTTGAGTAATAATAGTCACGATGCAAAATTTTTAGACTTTATCCACAAGCTGGACCCTCTCTCCAACAGGTGGGTAAAAGTGGCTTGGGTGGGTGCAATGCTGCAGTGGGAAAGACAGTTTTTGTCGTACAATCAATCCATGGAGCGAGTCTGTATCATCCAGGGCGATGGTGATCAAACCGTTGATTGGCGCTATAACCTCTTAGTGATAGCGCAACAATTCCCCTGTACCGATCAATATATTATTGAGGGTGGGAAACACCACTTAGCCAATGAGGGTGAGCCTTGGCGTAGTCAGATGTTGGCATTTATCAATCGCTGTTGCGATTAGCTTGCTCTACGTTTGCCTCGTATAGCTTCATATACTTAAAGAAATTAGTGCTCATGTGGGCAAATGCGATCAGCAACCCTGGATAGCCATCGAGAAAACCGCCACGTAACAAGTAGGTTTTAATAAACGAAAACCAGGCATTGAGAATGGCTTTGAGTGGAGAAGAGTGTTTTAAGGATACTTTTTCTTGGGCAAAGAGCGTGGAATAGCGCTCGGCTTTGTTGACAAAATCAGAGACATTTAAATAGGGGTAGTGGTTTATCAGTCCGTCAATAACAGGGGTGTTGAGACCATCGGTGAGAATAAACTCATGCACTTTATTGAGGTTAAAGCCGGTCACATCTTTGTTGTACAATCTGACAATATGCTCTTTTCGCCAACAGTATTTGATTTCTCTGCCGCGGTAAAAATTAGTGCGCACTATTTGGTAGGCACTGCTGTCATTTAGCACCAGTGAACTCAAACTCTTTATAAATGTTGGGCTAAGCGTTTCATCGGCATCTAGGGATAGTATCCAAGCGTTGTTAGCGAAGCTTGCCGCTTTATTTTTGGTCTCGCCGAATCCCAAAAACTCTCCTTGAACTAAAGTGACGTTGTTATAGTTTTGGGCTATTTCAATAGAGCCGTCAGTTGAGCCATTGTCATAGATAATGACCTCGTTGAAACAGCTTAGCGAGTCTAGCGTATTACTCAGTGTTGCTGCGGCATTTTTGACGATGATTGCACAGCTTATATTCTCGATATTCGCCATCGAATGATGTCCTTGATAAAGATGAATTAGGGGTAGCCTAAATCATCAAGAGTCTAGTTGCGTTTGGTATACGGCCAAATATTGATCGGCAATAACGCGCGGGTGATATTGATGGCTCTGATTAAATGCCTCTGCGGCAAAAGCCTCGCGTCGCTGCTTATCGGTATACAGTGCCACTATCGCTTGGTAGATAGCGTCACTGTTTTTACTGGGGATTAGCAAGGCGGTTTTATCATGCGTGAGAACATCGGGGATGCCGCCTGCATGACAGGCAATAATCGGTACTTTTTGAGCCATAACATCTAATAAAATAGACCCTAAGCCTTCGCTGATAGACGGGAAGACAAAGAGGTCCAAGCAGTCAATATAGTCACCGACATTATCAACAAATCCGGCAAAAGTAATGTTATCTACTTGTTTAGATTGCTCTTTGTAATTTTCTAAATCTTTGCCTTTGCCCAGGAAAACACAGTGTATATCAGGGTGTTCAGCAGCGAGTTTGATAATCGCATCAATTAGGTAACCTTGTCCTTTATGGCTATTGTCTAACTCTCCTATATTGCCGATCAAGAACTTCCCCGCAAAACGCGCTTTAATGCTGTGACTTTTTTGGCTATCTATAGAAAAGAGCGTTCGGCTGTCTGCTATCAGCTGTATACAAGCGCTGGGAGCAACCGCGAGGACTTCTTTTTCAATCGCTCTGGATAACGCCACAACCGCGAGGGCACGGGTATAAATCGCCCGATTAAAAAAATTGTCTTTTATACTGTTATCGACGCGCCTAGTGACAACATAGGGGGTACCTATCATCTTATTAATCAAGAAGGCAACCTGAGCGGCCTTAGTTTCGTGGGCTTGTATGATATCTATCTCTTTGAATTTAGAGAATGAGCCAATGTAAGGTTTGGCCAACTTAATGATTTTTAAGTTTTTAACTACCTTGCAACGTATTGCCAGTTCCGATTGAACACGGGTGAAAAGGACTTGGCGATGGCCCCGCAGCGCCAGTTCTTCAATCAGCAGCATGGTCTGTCGCTCACCACCGCGAAAGCCTTTGGCAAAATTTAAGTGGGCAATAGTTTTAAGTGGCAGCAATGGTGTTTCCTAAATGTTGTAATCATAAGCTGGTTGAATTTAGGATTATACAGGGGGGGTACTCTAATACTAGATGGGATAAAAGAAGAGGCGTTATATCTTATAAATTTAACCAAGTTGCTGAGCGTTTGCATCCAGTCTAGAGCTAAACAGGGTAAACTCTTGAGATAGCGTAAAGCTCTACAATATTGCAGAGCTTTACGCATGATGAGCTAAATTATAGCTAGCTACTGGGTCTTTGCTTGATAATAGCTTTAAAACAAACGACGGCTGCGGATAGTGCCTTCAATACTTGACAGTTTTTCTAGCGCGCGTTTAGAGCAATCGGCATCGACATCAATCACAACATAGCCAACTTTGTCGTTAGTCTGTAAATGCTGACCAGAAATGTTGATGTTGTTTTCAGACAGAATAATGTTGATGCTGGATAGAATCCCCGGCACGTTGTGGTGGACGTGTAATAATCTATGCACACCATCCGCTTCAGTGTGATCAGGCAGTGATACTTCAGGGAAGTTAACAGAGGTAATAGACGAGCCATTATCACTGTATTTCGAGAGCTTATCTGCGACTTCTGTCCCTATGCTTTCCTGTGCTTCCATGGTTGATCCACCCACATGCGGAGTCAGAATAACATTGTCAAATTTACGCAGTGGCGAGATGAATTCGTCATTGTTTGAGCGTGGCTCAATTGGGAATACATCGATCGCAGCACCGCCGATGTGCTTGCTTTCAAGTGCTGCACATAAAGCGTCAATATCGACGACCGTGCCGCGCGCGGCGTTGATGAAAATAGCGCCTTCCTTCATTTGGGAGAACTCAAGTGTCGACATTAAGTTCTTGGTTGAACCGACTTCTGGAATATGCAGGGAAACAATATCACTATTGGCCAGTAATTCAGACAGACTGCTGACTTGTCTGGCGTTGCCCAGCGGTAATTTTCCGACCACGTCATGGAAAATAACACTCATGCCCAAAGATTCAGCAATAACGCTCAACTGTGAACCAATGCTACCGTAGCCGATAATCCCCAGTGTCTTGTTGCGAATCTCATAGGAGTTTTTAGCCGTTTTTTGCCAGATGCCGCGGTGCGCTTTAGCGTTCTTCTCTGCCACGCCACGCAGCAGAATAATAGACTCTGCAATCACTAGCTCGGCAACAGAGCGTGTATTTGAGTATGGCGCGTTAAACACGACGATGGCGCGTTTAGTCGCTTGGGCCAAATCAACTTGATTAGTACCAATGCAGAAGCAACCGACGGCTAACAATTTTTTAGCGGCGGCGAAAACTTTCTCATTCAACTGAGTTCTTGAGCGAATGCCGATAAAATGAACGTCTGCAATGCGTTCTAGTAAATCTTCTTCGGATAGTGAGCCTGTGTGATATTCTATATTGGTATAACCGTTTTGGTTAAGGGAATCGACAGCGCTTTGATGTACGCCCTCTAATAATAGAATCTTGATTTTGCTTTTATCTAAAGATGTAGCATTACTCATTTTGGACTCATGCCTTGTGTTTTGATCAGAATGTTGGATTGGAACTTAGCTTGTCCTAAAAACGACAAATTATGTCTTGTAGGAGGCAGAAGATATTAACATAGGGCTTGTTGTAAAAAAGCACAATTGCACACTAATTTGGCGATATTTAGTACAAAGCAGTCACGCAAAATGGTAGTAAAAGAGAAATACAGTCAGAAAATAAATAAGTTTCTTATAAGCGCATTAATTGCCTATAAACGATATTTGGGACAAACTAGAAAAACAGTATTGTTCCTTCAACGGCAGCGCAATGAGGGGCGAAAAAATGATGAGGCTATAGGCCTCACCATTAATAGATAAGTCTAAGGGGCTCTCGTTGGGAATTAACTATAAAAGCAGAGGTAAGCCGTTTGCTCTTTAACTATCACGTTAAACTCAGTGTTGGCTGCGACGTTAAACTCAGCCCCGCTAGGGTAGCTGTTGTAACTTGTTTCGCCAGGCAATTTTACCTGTAACTCACCGCTAATTACTTTCATTAATTCATCTTGGCTGGTACCAAAAGTGTATGCACCTATTTCCATGACACCGCTGGTGACATTGCCTTCAGAGTTTGTAAATGCGAGAGATTTTACATTGCCTTCAAAATATTCATTGACTTCGATCATTCATTGTTACCTGTAGAAATTTTTAAAATTGAGATAGGGAGACTCTGCTTTTTAAAGTAGCATAGTGATAAATGCAACTACAATGCTATTTAAGTAACAAATCATTGGGTTAATAAGCGGATGAAGGCAATTGATGCTACTTGCAAAAGGCAATTTGACTCACTCAACGAGCCGTCACTACGCTGCTAGATATTGCTATGAATTGTTTTAGTCTCTTGCTGAAGAGCGAGCTGTTATTGTTTGCAGTTGAGAATGATGAGTTTCATTTTCTGTGTTTGAACGTTCGATTTAGGATTAAAAAGCGCCAAATAAACGCTTTGATGAAGAAGGCTGTGTCTGCTTTACTAACAATTGAATAGGTGATTTAGTTTGCGCCTAATTCATGTCTATCATTGGATGGCTAATGAAAAAGTATTTAAACAAAACAATGGGTTGTTACTGGTTTAAACTGCTTTTGTTGCTTGTTGTAATGAATAGTCAGAGTGTTTATGCAGCACCTGCGTGGCAAAAAACGGCGTTTATAACCAACAGTTTTTTTGAGGTTGCACTGGGATTTGAACACCGCCCAGCGCAGCAAAAAGTACGCAAATGGCAGCAGAGCATCAAAGTGTATGTCGAACATCAAGTGGGTGATTCGCAGTTACATGATGAGCTGCTTAATGCGCATATCAAAGATTTGCAGCAGATTACTAAGCTTGATATTCGCCGGGTAAAATCCAAGCAGCAAGCCAATGTTCAATATTATTTTACCTCGCAACAAAAACTGCCTGAACTGGTCGCGAAAGTGTCCGGAAAAAGTGCACTCAAGCATTTAAAAACTTCAGTCTGTATGGCAACTATGAGAGCGTCTAAACAGGGCGAGATATCCAATGCCGTTGTCTATATTGCTGTTAATCAAGCGCGTATGCATGCAAAATTAGTAGCTTGCATCGTCGAGGAATTAACTCAAGTACTTGGCTTGCCCCGCGACTCCGATCAAGTTTTTCCCTCTATTTTCAATGATAGATCAACCAATGATCTACTGACGGGTTTAGATATAGTGTTGCTAAAACTTCTCTATCACTCAAATATTAAGGTGGGGATGGGAAAAGCGCAGCTGCGGCCAATGCTAAAGAATATTCTAAGACGTTGGCGCGATCAGGGGGTGCTCGATCGCTCAACAGCAGAGTCTCGCTCACTGGCGCTTTGTCAGTACATGGATTGTTAATGAGCTGCCATCGCGAAAGATGATCGAGACTCACCACTACCTTCCTGGATGAGAACTCAGTAGCTACTTTGGGTGAAAACCTACCCAAAGTTAAAAAGCGCATGTGCTTAATTTACCCCTAGAGCAATAGGTACGGCTAATGGGAGTCATAGGTGTTCTTTGTAACATTTTGTTTTATATCTGTTTAATTGTATTTTGTAAAATATGGCACACTAAATGCTAGTTATGTTTGCAGAACAATAAACCTTTGTAAAAAAAACAATAACGGAGTTAGAAAAATGGGTAAATTAACCACAGCACTATCGGCAATTACACTGGCATTAAGTGTCTCTACAGCATTTGCATCCGAGTGTGATCCCGGTGAAGTTGTTGCAAAATTGTCGCACGTTACCGGCGGAACAACACATCCTAAAGTTGTTGCGGCAAACTCACTGGCTGAGCGTGTTAACAAAGAAATGAACGGCAAGATGTGTATTGAAGTTTTCCCAAGCTCTACATTGTTTGGTGATTCTAAAGAGTTAGAAGCATTACTACTAGGTGATGTGCAAATTCTAGCGCCATCCCTGTCAAAGTTTGGTTCATATACACGTCAATACGGCGTATTTGACCTACCTTTTATCTTTAAAGATATGGACGCAGCGATTCGTTTCACCAACTCAGATTCTGGTAAAGAGCTGCTAAATGCTATGAACGATGTTGGCTTCGTAGGTTTAGGTTACTGGATGTCTGGTATGAAGTATTTCTCTGGAAACAAAGCACTACATTTACCGACAGATGCAGAAGGTATGAAGTTTAGAGTGCAAAGCTCGGATGTCGCAAAAGCGATGATTGCAGCAATGGGTGGGTCTCCACAGCCGATGGCATTTAAAGAAGTATATGGCGCGCTGCAAACCGGTGTTGTCGATGGACAAGAAAACACTTGGTCAAACATCTACACTAAGAAATTCTTTGAAGTACAAGATAGTGTCACTGAAACAAGTCATCAGTTACTTGCTTACTTGTTCATGACATCTTCAGAATTCTTAGACGAGTTAAAGCCTGAAGTACGCGAGCAATTCTTGAAAATTTCTAACGAAGTGACGCTTGCTGCTAATGAAAACGTAAAAGCGAAAGAGCAAGCTAACCGCGCTAACATCTTAAAAGCCGGTGGTAAAATCAATCAGCTGAATGCAGAGCAACGCGCTAAGTGGGTTGAAGCGATGAAGCCAGTCTGGAAAAAGTTTGAGTCTGATATTGGCGCTGATTTAATCAAGAGCGCTGCTGAAGCGTAACTAGTAGTACCGGCGATCACTCGCTGAACAGAACTCGGCTCTCCTACCATGGCGAGTCGAGTTTTACTCCCCAAGTAATACCCATCATTTAAATAGGAATGCATGATTATCCTTGAGAACATGCTGTTTATGGCAGAACTCTAAGGGACTCTTTCCTATAATAATTGACCAAGACTGATATATTGAGTGGCTTGTTTTAGCCCCTCAGCAGGAGCGTTTTACATGGCTTACTGGCCTCATTTTTACCTGTTAATTTTAATTCTTTCGATTTGGCTGTTAGAGCGAAAGTGGCCGGAGTTTATGGCGGCTGTCGAAGAGAATACTTTGGTCGTGATCATCACTGCCATCATGCTTGTCTCATTTGGACAAGTGGTTGCCCGCTATGGATTTAATAGCGGCTGGGCGGCGGCCCTTGAGTTTAATACCTTAGCTTTCTCATGGTTGATTTTGCTAGGCATGAGCTATGGTATTAAAAATGGCGTGCATATTGGTGTCGATATTGTATTAAACGCTGTCTCTAAACCAGTGACCCGTATCATGGCCCTTATTGGCGCACTGGGCAGTATGTTTTACGGTTTGATTTTACTCGACTCTACCTGGTTGAATTTATTAGGCGTGGATGTACGCGGTGGTGCCATTGAATACTGGGCGAAGATGTTCAAAATTGGTATCGGCTCAGAAGAGTTGCGCTATCCAGAGTTTGCACAAGAGCTGTTTGGTCTTCAGCCACGGGTTCACCGCTGGTTAGTATTAGTGATTTTACCGATCAGTTTAGCGCTACTTGTCTATCGATCGCTGCAGGCATTTTGCGATATATACACCGGTAAGCGTCGTATGCTTATCAGTGGGCACGAAGGGCAAGAGCTCGTTGAAGAAAACAAAGGCATTTTGAAAGACTAAGCCCTGTTTTTTTGCAGTCATCCAACTGTCATCAGTTATTAGTTTAAGGATTAAGTACCGTGGAACCACTCATTTTATTTGGCATAGTATTGACCTTGCTGTTTTTGGGATTGCCCGTTGGCATCTCTCTCGGCCTGTCTTCAATCTTGTTTATCACTTTTGTATCAGATGCGAAGTTAACATCTGTGGCTATCTCGCTATTTGGCGCAGGTCAGCACTACACTTTACTGGCTATTCCATTTTTCATATTAGCCTCTTCGTTTATGTCGACCGGCGGCGTAGCCAAGCGACTGATTAACTTCGCTATTGCCTGTGTCGGTCACTTTCGCGGCGGTTTGGCAATGGCCTCAGTACTGGCTTGTATGATGTTTGCAGCGCTCTCAGGATCATCCCCTGCAACTGTTGTGGCCATAGGTAGTATTGCTATTGTCGGTATGCGCCAAGTCGGTTACTCAAAAGAGTTTGCCTCGGGGATTATTGCCAACGCGGGGACACTCGGGATTTTGATTCCCCCCTCTATTGTGATGGTTGTTTACGCATCGGCAACAGAAGTGTCTGTTGGGCGTATGTTCTTAGCGGGTGTTATCCCTGGCCTACTGGCGGGCACTATGCTGATGCTAGCGATCTATGTGGTTGCCCGTATTAAGAAATTGCCTTCAGAGCCGTGGAGAGGTTTTGGTGCCATCGTCAAAGGCGGTAAAGAGGCCGGTTGGGGGTTGTTTTTAATCGTCATCATTATGGGCGGTATCTACGGCGGAGCCTTTACTCCGACAGAGGCCGCCGCGGTTGCCGCGCTTTACTCCATTTTTATTGCACTGTTTGTCTATCGCGATATGGGGCCTTTAAAGGGTATTCGCTGGGTCAATGAGACTGATTCAGGCGAGGCGCGAGTCGGTTTTAACGGCTTAGTGTACGGCCTTTCATTCTTTTTAGTGTGGATGATTATGTCTTTCTTTGCCACCGCTGATTCCGAAACGGTGAGCGCGGCGCAGCGCGCTCAATGGGGTGGATTAATCAGTGTCGCGCTGGCGGTTTTCTATATTTTAAAACGTGGCTCAGCACTGACTGGCAATGCGCTAGTATGTGTGAGCGCAGGACTTAAAGTATGGGGGCGCAATTTAATGCTATTGGCAAAGCTGTTCTTCCCAGCGCTATATGCCAAAGAAACTCGCGAAGTGATGTTGTCGGGTACAAAAACGACTTTAATGTTGATGTTTATCATCGCCAATGCTCTGTTGTTCGCGCATACGCTATCAGAAGAGCGCATTCCGCAAATGGTCACAGAATGGATGTTAGGGGTGGGCTTTAACTGGTTTACTTTCCTGATTGTCGTCAACATATTACTGCTATTGGGCGGTCAGTTTATGGAGCCTTCCGGGCTGCTATTGATCGTTGCACCTATTGTATTTCCAATTGCGATGCAGTTAGGTATTGACCCTATTCACTTAGGTATCATTATGGTAGTTAACATGGAAATAGGCATGATTACCCCGCCGATTGGATTGAACCTATTTGTCACTTCAGCGATTACCGGTATGAGCTTGTCAAAAGTCGTTAAAGCGGCCACACCATTCATGTTAGTGCTAATGCTATTTTTAATCATCGTCACTTATGTGCCATGGTTGTCAACTGCGCTACCGTACAGCATTATGGGGCCGGAGATAATAAACCCGTAGACCGCAAATTCAGCGTGTCATTAAATAGCCACTGTCGTTAACTAAAACGACAGTGGCTATCTATTTTAGACTCTAATAACTTTCCAACTTTCCAACTTTCCAACTTTCCAACTTTCCAACTTTCCAACTTTCCAACTTTCCAACTTTCCAACTTTCCAACTTTCCAACTTTCCAACTCCTTACTTGATGTACCTGTGAATGGAAATTCGATAAAACTATAGACATATTTATGTGTTCCTGATTAGCTTAGGTAACATTCACTATAGAATAAAATTTGGAGTAAAAGATGGAGCTACACGAACTAACCCCCGAGCTCAGTGTGAGTCCTCAATTGAGTACTGAGGACGTTGAAAAAGCAGCTGCTGCGGGTTTCAAAACCATTATTTGCAACAGGCCTGATGGCGAAAGTGAAGATCAGCCAATCAGTGACGAAATACAATCGCTGTGTCTTTCATTAGGATTAAATTGGCATTTTTTGCCCGTTAGTCCAAAAGACTATACAGACCAGCAAGCGCTAGAATTTGGTTTGCTCTTGAGTGAGCTAGCAGGTCCAGTACTGGCTTATTGCCGCACCGGAACACGTTGCACTAATTTGTGGGCATTGAGTCAAGCCGGTCGGCGTGATGTGGACGAAATCATACTCACTGCCAAAAATGCCGGATACGATTTGGCAAAGCTAAGAGAGCGAATTGAGCGCTTAGCCTAGTCGCTGACAACAAAGATACAACACTTAGCCTGCTCTTCCTCAGCCAGTGAATATTCGTCCCTCTGTCAAACCAGGGATGAGCGTTTTTAATGATAGTAATCTCGCTGGCAATTACATGATGGAATCAAAGACGTGTGATGTTTTCATTGTTATTAATTGGTTGCAAAAGAGTTCTAAAAACTTAAACATAGAATTAATTGATCTACATATCTAGTTGGTGGTTCCTCGAATGTTAATAGGTATGCTATTTTTTTTCTAAAATAGCCATTGTTCTTTTCAGGTCGCTAGGCCAGTCATTTAGCCAGCAGCAACCGTGTGTATAACGATCATAAACCAGCAGCGTCCCTCCTCTTTTGGCTATATATGAATGAATTATTTTTAAAGGGATAACGAGATCTTTGCCTCCAGCTAAGTGCACGCTGCTAATTGATTTGTTTGAATAAATATAGCTACTGGGATTAATTGAATCTGTCAGTGGTAATAAATTGTGATGCAATGTCCATAATTGTGTATCTAAATTACCAGCAATAGTAATTAAGCCAATAGCATTCTCCAATTTGTCTGCTAATATAGTGGCGATAGTTGCACCTCCACTATAGCCAATTAATACTATTTCAGTATCCTGACTAATCAGTTCATTAATTGCTAAGTGCATGCTATTAATTACTTTAATAGAATATCGTGCACTACTCCAAAGGGTTGCTTCACAATAATCAGGCAGCTTGCTTTCAAAATAACAGGGCCTTGCCAGAAAAATGGCCGCCGTTTTATCTTTGGCCATAAGCGCCAACGCAAGTGGGTTTGTCGGTGTCGGATCTATTGCTAACCATTTCCCCTTTATCCATGGGGTACCATCAGAGCCGATGTAAATATGTACCCTTTTATTAGGCTTTATGTTGTTGGTAAAGTAGTTATGCTGGTAAATGGTGGTAGAAATTTTTGTTTTATGTAAATTTTTATTATTTAATTTTATTATCGATTTATCGGCTATACTGCTAGAGCAGCTTATATTAAATAGCAGTAACACTATAAGCAGGATTGTATTTCGTAAAAAAAAATACAAGTTTACCTCCCTGTATTATCTTAAATTCGGTTAAAGAAATAATCGTTAGATGGTACGTGTAAAAGGCTAGCATTAACTTTGTAGTCAGCCTTCAATATAGACTTATCATAGTCGATGAAAATATTATAGATAGTCTGATAATAATTCTATTAATTAGCTTTTTTAGGCAAATCAGCCAAGGATAAAGTTTATGAGAATTAAAAATATAGCGCTTAACATTGTAACTTTACCGGCAATGATCGCGTTTTTCAGTGGCTGTATGAGTAATAACCCTACGACCAGTAATCAGCTGTCCCACCCCACTGTTGCCGACTTACAAGTGGTCGACTGTCTGTTGCCAGGGCAAGTTAGACAATTAGGTAATAAAGCATCTTATATCACGGCTAGGAGGCCGACCAATACCACCGCGGCTGATTGCCGTATAAGAGGTGGTGAGTATGTGGCCTATGATAGAGCCAATCTCAAATCTTCGCTCAATGTTTGGATGCCGGCAGCGCAAGCAGGGAATGCAGAGGCTCAGGCCAATGTCGGTGAAATATTTGAACGGGGTATTGGTGGAAGTCCCAATTATGAAGCCGCTGTTATTTGGTACAGCAAAGCAGCACAGCAGGGAAATTCAAGAGCGCAATTCAATTTGGGGACTTTATATGAGCAGGGGTTTGGTGTACCTAAAAGTAAAAAAACAGCGCTTAATTGGTATCGCAAAGCTTGGGGGTTAGCATCAGATACGCTTATTTATCAATCTTCGGCAAAAGTTGAGCAGCAGGCGATCCGCAGCAGACTGCAAGGGCAAATTAGTGCTAAAAGCTCCCAGTTGGGAACGCTTAATAGCCAGATGCAAGTACTGCAAACACAGCTAGAAAAGCAAAATGAGCTCAATAATCAAATCAGTGCAAGCAGTAGAGCGAACTCTGCCTCAAGTGCCGAGCAACTTGCGCAAGCCAAAGCGAAAAGCAATGCAAAAACGTTGCAATTGCAGGAGAAAAATCGCCAGGAAAGACAGCAATTAGTGGAAAAAAACCAGCGGGAAAAGCAGCAAATATTGGCAAAAAACCAACGAGAAGCGCAAAAGCTATTGGAAACACAACAGTTATTGGCGGCAAAAAAATTGCAAGCCCAGCAACTAGAATCCCAAAAGCAACAGCAGTTACAAGAGCTTGAAGCGAAGAATTTAGCGGCGAAAAGAGCATTAGAAGCAGAGCAGCTGCAAGCGCAGAATCAACAGGAAACACAAAAAGTTAATGAGATTCAAGCATTGCTCGCTAAAAATAAGTTGGCATCGCAAAAACTGCAACAACAAAATGAACAGCAGGCTATACAGCTGCAAGCTCAACATAAACGTGAAACTGAAAAATTGTTAGCAACCCAGAAAATGCTGCAAGAAAATAAATTACAGAGCGCACAACAGCTGGCACAGATAAAAGCAAAGACCCAGCAACTGCTGGCTAAAAATGAGGTTGAAACCCAGCAATTACTGGCTGAAAATGAACTTCAAACCCAGCAATTACTCGCTAAAAATGATATTAAAACCCAGCAGTTACAGACCAAAAACAGCCAAGAGAGGCGCCAGTTACAAGCGCAGGTCGCCCAGTTAAGAAACCAAATTTCCACCCTTGAGGAGGAAAAAGCTAACAGTGAGCAACAAATTACCCAGCTACCAGTCTTTCGACAGCCCCCTAAAGAGGCTGTTCAATCAACATCAGCCGATAGTGAAAACAGCTCGATATCCGCAAAAGGGGTGAAATTTGGCCGCTATTTTGCGCTGGTTATCGGTAATCAAAATTATAGTAGCTTAGATAGTTTGGCCACCCCCAAAAAAGACGCCCAGCAAGTGGCGAGTGTTTTGGAATCCAAATATGGTTTTTCCGTGCAGCTGTTGCTTGACGCGAGCAATATTGAGGTGATGAAGGCGATCAATAACTTAAACTCGGTACTTAAAGAGGACGATAATCTACTGATTTTTTACGCAGGTCACGGCTCGCGCGTGAGCGGGGCTGCGGGTGAAGAAGGTTATTGGCTGCCGGTAAATGCCGAGCAACCTCCTGAGGATACGTTTTGGGTGTCTAACGAATTTGTCACTAGACACTTAAGCCGCATTAAAGCAAAAAGAGTCTTAGTAGTGGCAGACTCTTGTTACGCAGGATTGCTCTCCAGTGCTCCTAGTTACCTGTTTATGGGAGGAGATCAAAATCAATCGAATGAATATTTAAAATACAAGTTGGCCAAAAAGTCGCGGTTGATTTTATCATCGGGTGGGGATAAACCTGTGTTAGATAATGCAGGGCAAGGCAACTCAGTGTTTGCCAGAGCTTTTTTACAAGTATTAAAATCTAACCGAGAAATTATGGCAGGTCCTCAGTTGTTCTTGAAACTGCGCGATCGTGTCGTGCGCGGTGCCAAAGTGGTTGGCTATAATCAAGTACCTGAGTTCAAGGCCATTAAAGGTGCTGGACATGAAGTAGGGGATTTCTTTTTTGTACCAACCACATGATATCTCGTCTGAATTAGCGCAAGCCTAAGCCCACAGTGGCATCAATGAGCAAAACACTAGAGCATTTATTGCTCTAGTTGTTTTTTAAGCGCTAGAATTTCTTCATTCCCCTTCAGTGCCGAGTACTGCAACAGCGTATTTAGCAAGGTTAAGTTAGCTTGTTTTGCCGCTTGATCAGGTTGTGACTCTATACTGGTTTTTATCTTGCCAATAATTTTATCTAAGCCTTGTATTGCCTCAGGGTTTTTTGGATGTAGCTCGTAAGCTTGATTGAAATAGTGTAGCGCGGCGTTAATGTCATTGAATTTTAGGGCGGTATCTCCCTCTTGTAATGCGGCTGTAATTTGTGTCTGCAGAGGTTTAGGTAGTGCTTCAAAGGCGATCTCAGGGCCGGTATTAGGGGCTTTTAAGAACAGGCTATAGCCTAGGGCTATAAAACTGATAAAAAGCGCTGTGGCAAAGAATTTAACAGTATTAGAAACACCACGGTATTTCTTTAAAAATAATTCAGCACTAGGTATACGCTTGTCCCGCTGTAATTCGATAGAGCTTAATATGGTCTGCCACTGGTGTCTATTAACCCCCTTTAACTTTTTTGCTGTGACTGGATGATCGATCAATATGTTGGCAGATTTTCTTTGGTAGGGATGATAACCGCTGAGTATTTCATAACTGATCAAACCCAGTGCGTAGATATCATCACTGGGATGTGGGTCTTCTCCGGCAAACATTTGCGCACTAGCGTAAGTGGGAGTGAGTCCGCCAAATTCTCCGGCATCAAAAGAATCGACATGGGTATCTGTTTCGTTTAAATCGCTGACGGCCCTAGCGATGCCGAAGTCGAGTATTTTCACCTCTCCTTTTTCGCTGACAAAAATATTATCGGGCTTTAGATCTGAGTGAACAATTTTTTTAGAGTGCGCATAAGCTAAGCCTTGCGCTATACCCTCAATTAGCTTGCCGGACTGTTTCACTGGGGTGCCATTTGGGTGTGATTTTATATAACTACTCAAAGGCTCACCTGAGAGCTCTTCCATCGTCATATAAAAGAGATCGCCATCGCGGTCAAAATCATAAACAGTGATAATATTCGGATGCGCTAATGTCTGTGATTTTCTGGTTTCTCTTTGTAATGCGACAAAAGCTTGTGGGTAATTTTTGAATTCTTCGCCTAAGATCTTGATGGCAATATAGGGGTTAATATCATCGGCTTCTTGCTTTCGTTTGTCGATGGCTTGAAAAACAACCCCCATACCACCACTGCCTAATAATTTTGTTAAAATAAAGCGTTGATTAATAGTGGTGCCGACGGCTAGTTTTTTGTTTGTATCAGAAGGTTTTATATTATCATTTTTAAACGGTATGGTGTCTGGTGTCGCCAAATTAATACATGGTTTATTATCTATTAATGTTTTATCTTCTGCTGGAGTTAATACTGTTTTATTCAAAATAGTGCTGTCGTTTTTGATAACTGTTTTATCATTTAAAATGATAGTTTTATCGTCGTTTCCATCGCTGTTTTTGTCATCATTCATAATTTAAATACTCTCAAAGTTGTATTTTTGGCAAATGTAATAAATGTATTTCTTTCAATTTTATTTTTATAATAGAGAAATATGAACAAAAAATTCAAACATGATTTGGGTATGTTTGGATGATTATTATGTATTTAAAAACTGCATTAATAAAAAATAATCGAGTATATAGGTTGTAAAATTTTTCATATCGATTATAAATATTAAATGCGAATCAAACAACAGCGTCGAAATTTCAATAATTATTAGTGACGCTTTTGCGAGATTTTAGAAATTTAAAACTCGTATATTGAGTATTTGTTTTTCTTGTTGTTATTCTTAAGTGCCTGTATCTAATCCAGACATTAAGGGTATAAGTCGATAATGTATCTTACATAAACTAGTTTTCATGGAAAGAAGGCTTGGGTGTTTGGTGGTGTCTCTTATGTCCACATGTTTATCCCATTATATATCCTTCTTTTTTAACGATTAATGTTTTAAATCAGCAGATTTAAAACCCTGAGTTATCGTAGAAGAGTTATATGACGAGTAGTATTGATTTAGATAAGTTGTTAACACCGATCTCAGAAGAGTTACCCGCCGGTGATGATCTTGAATATGATCCTCAGTTTACTTCGCTGTTATTGGAAGCTCATGAGGGTGAGGAAAAGACCCTCGGGGATGCATCTATAGCAGCAGAACCTGTTAATTGGCGCTCCGTCTCAAAAAATGCCATCGATTTATTTTCTAGAACCAAGGATTTAAGAGTCGCGCTAGTACTGATGCGCGCACAACTGCAAATCAATGGCTTACAAGGGCTGGCGAGTACTTTGTTGTTGATAGCAAGACTGCTGGAGGACTACTGGAGCGATGTACATCCTCAATTAGACGCAGAAGATGACGATGACCCCACTTTAAGAATCAATACGCTAATAGCTTTGTGTGATCGTAGCCATACGCTAAATCATTTAATGTTGACCACCTTAGTAGAATGCAAGGGTATTGGTAAATTCAGTTACCGGGACATACAAGCCTCTAAAGGGGCGTATACCAAAGATGATAATACCCCCGAGCCCACCACTATATTAGCGGCTTTTATGGAAGTCGATGCTCAAGTTTTGTTGGCATCGCAAGATATTTTACAGCAGTGCATTGCCAATATAAGCAGAATTGATCAAGTGTTAATAAAAGAGCTAGGTAATGCAAATGCACCGGATCTCTCCAGCATTTCAAAATTAGTCAAAGACTGCCTCAGCGTATTTGAAAGCTACTTAGCAGAACGAACAGAAATCCCAGCGACGGTGGCAGATGAAGAGGGCGAGAGTGGTTCTGCAGAAGCGGCTGGGAAAGTGGTGAGGGTCGCTAATGCCGAAATTAACTCCAGAGAAGATGCGGCAAAAATGATGGATAAAATCAGTGAATACTATCAAAAACATGAACCATCGAGCCCAATTCCATTATTTATGAATCGCGCCAAAAAACTCTCTACTTTGAGTTTTATGGATATCGTAGCCGATTTAACACCGGATGGTTTGAAACAGGCAAAAAATGTGCAGGGGGACGCGGGTAAATAATCGCTGCAAATGGGGTTGGTCGATAGCGATAGATACCGAGACTGTAAAGCTCTGTATAGCTGAGGCGTTTTGGACTTGTACGCAGGTTCCTGAGGCCTCTATGGATCATTGGCAACATAAGTAAATACATCAACAAGACGAGACTTAAGGGGAAATAAGATGGCCAAGGCAAGTAGTCAAAAGTTCATCGCTCGCAACCGCGCGCCCAGAGTACAAATTGAGTATGACGTAGAGCTGTACGGCGCTGAGAAAAAAGTTCAGCTACCTTTTGTAATGGGAGTGCTTGCAGATCTCTCAGGTAAACCTGAAGAGCCGCTTGCACCAGTGGCCGATCGCGATGCGCTTGAAATTGATGTTGATAATTTTGATGAGAGAATGAAGGCAATGAAGCCGCGGGTGGCATTCCAAGTTCCCAATTCACTGACCGGTGAGGGAAACCTCAATGTGAATGTGAGCTTTGATAGCATGGACGATTTCTCGCCGGCGGCGGTGGCCCGCAAAGTAGATGGCTTGAAAGAATTACTGGATGCGCGAACTCAATTATCAAACCTTATTACCTATATGGATGGTAAAACGGGTGCAGAGGAGCTCATCGGTAAAATTATGAACGATTCTGATTTGCTCAAAACACTGGTCACTGATCAAAAAACGGAAGACTAGCTCAGAGACAAAATTTGAGATGAATGGTTTTTTAAAGGGATAAGCGGCGCAACATCTTGGGCAAGTGAGGACATGAAAAGATCTTAGTTGAAGCAATAGATCAGAGATGTTTTTTCACTGTTGTAGTATCAGGAGCTTGTGCTAAATGGCGAACTGGCCGTAAAGGGTCGGGTTTTAATAGAGATGAATTAGGCGCGGCCTAAAGCATCAAAGGTAAATTGATTTAGCACAGGCCTAGGAGTGATAGCGATGGCAGATACAGAAGTTCAACAAGCTGAAGGCGAAGTACAAGAGGGAATTGCAGCGAGTGATTTTGACTCACTGCTTAAAAAGGAATTTAAACCAAAGTCTGACCGCTCCAAAGAAGCGGTAGAGACAGCTGTGCAGACGTTAGCTGAGCAGTTGCTAAAAGATACTGCTGTCATCTCATCGGATGTCATAGGCACTATTCAAGCGCTGATCGCAGAGATTGATCAAAAGTTAACCGATCAGGTTAACTTGATAATGCATCATGAAGATTTCCAACAGCTGGAGGGAGCTTGGCGCGGCTTGCACTACATGGTGAATAATACTGAAACTGATGAAATGCTCAAAATCAGGGTGATGAATATTACCAAGCGAGAATTGGGCAAGACCTTGAAGAAATTTAAAGGGACAGCTTGGGATCAAAGCCCGATCTTTAAAAAGGTCTACGAGGAGGAATACGGACAGTTTGGTGGTGAACCCTACGGCTGTTTAGTCGGCGATTATTACTTTGATCACTCTCCGCCGGATGTCGAGTTGCTCGGTGAAATCGCGCAGATATCTGCCGCTTCTCACTCTCCTTTCATCACCGCTGCAGATCCTAACCTAATGCAAATGGACTCATGGCAAGAGCTGAGTAATCCAAGAGATTTGACCAAGATATTCCAAACCCCTGAATATGCTGGCTGGCGATCGTTGCGCGAATCTGAAGATGCCCGCTATTTAGGGTTGGCGATGCCGCGATTTTTGGCAAGGCTTCCCTATGGCAGTACCACGGATCCTGTAGATGAATTTGATTTTGAAGAAGATACAGAGGGCGCGGATCACAGTAAATATACTTGGGCCAATTCAGCCTATGCGATGGCTGTAAACATCAACCGATCGTTCAAAACATACGGTTGGTGTTCGCAAATACGCGGGATTGAATCAGGAGGGGCAGTAGAGGGGCTACCCACCCATACTTTCCCAACAGATGATGGTGGAGTGGACATGAAATGTCCGACAGAAATTGCCATTAGTGATCGCAGAGAAGCGGAACTTGCCGCCAATGGTTATATGCCGTTAGTGCATAAGAAAAACTCAGATTTTGCCGCCTTCATTGGTGCGCAATCACTGCAAAAACCCGCTGAGTATGATGATCCAGATGCCAGTGCAAATGCCAATTTAGCGGCGCGCCTGCCCTATTTATTTGCCAGTTGTCGGTTTGCTCATTATCTCAAATGCATTGTTAGAGATAAGATTGGTTCGTTCAAAGAAAAAGATGATATGCAGCGCTGGTTGCAGAAATGGATCATGAATTATGTCGATGGTGATCCAGATAACTCTACCCAGGAGACCAAAGCGCGCAAGCCTTTGGCTGCTGCAGAAGTGGTTGTAGAAGAAGTGGAGGGGAATCCGGGGTACTACACCTCCAAATTCTTCTTGCGCCCGCACTATCAGTTGGAAGGGTTAACAGTCTCATTGAGGCTGGTGTCTAAACTTCCCTCAGTTAAAGGAGGTTAGGTTCAGTCAAAAATAGTGAAACACAGTCTCAGGTCAGCAGTCGCGGCTGTATTTAAATAGTGATTACAAGGAGAAAGATCATGGCAGTTGATATGTTTTTAAAGCTAGAAGGCATTGATGGTGAAGCAAAGGATGACAGTCATACGGATGAACTTGACATATTAGCGTGGAGCTGGGGGATGAGCCAATCGGGAAGTATGCACACAGGTGGCGGTGGCGGCGCTGGGAAGTGTCACGTGCAAGATCTTTCGTTCACCCACTACATCGATAAAGCCTCGGGTAATTTAATGCTTTACTGCGCCAACGGTAAACATATTCCGGAAGCTAAGTTGACGGTGCGAAAGGCCGGATCAGAACCGCTCGAGTATGTGATTATTACGATGGAAGATTGCTTAGTGACGTCCGTTTCAACGGGGGGTAGTGGTGGAGAGGATAGGCTAACTGAAAACTGCTCGATCAACTTCGCTAAAGTGAAGGTTGAATACCAAGAGCAGAAGGGAGATGGCTCTGGTTCACCTGGCCCTGAGTTTGGCTGGGATATGCAGAAAAACGTAGCAGTGTAGTGTCCTATTAGCGGCTAAACGCTATTGCATTGAGCTTGTGGCTCAATGTAATAGCAGTGTGAATTATCTCCTGGTTGTAGGTGATTATTGGCAGTCACTGATGCAGGAATCGGTAAGGGGTAGGTATGAAAGCAGAGCAAAGTCTCTTAAATAGTGATTTAACGAAATGCTTACAAGAGCTGCAAGCGCAGGTAAGAGATAACCCTAGTGACGCTAAATACCGGGTGTTTCTATTTCAATTACTCTGTGTATTAGGCGAGTGGGACAGAGCGCTTACTCAGCTAAATGTGGCTGCTGATCTCGATCACAGCACTCTGGCCATGGCGCAAGCTTACCGAGAAACGCTGCAGTGTGAAAAATTGCGTGAAGAAGTATTTGCCGGGCGTAAAACGCCGCTGATATTTGGTGAACCCGAACAGTGGATGGCTCTTTGTCTTGAGGCATTAGGCCTGTATGGCAAAGGCATGATAGAACAAGCTAAAGCACTGCGTGAACAAGCTTACGAATTGCTGGAAGCTAGGTCTGGAGTTATCAATGATGAAGACTTTACGTGGATCTGCGATGCGGATAGCCGTATCGGCCCCTTTTTAGAAGCGGTGATTAACGGCAATTACTACTGGGTGCCTTTTACTCAAATACAGCAGCTCAAGCTTGATCCCCCTGAAGATCTTAGGGATTTTGTCTGGACCCCGGCACAGTTTACCTGGGTAAACGGCGGACAGGCGGTCGCTTTTATTCCCACGCGCTACAATCCTTTAAATAGCCAAGATTCACAATTATTGCTGGCTAAAAAAACCCTTTGGCAAGAGCATGGTGCCAATGAGTATTTTGGTCAGGGACAGCGGTTATTAACCACGGATAATAACGATTATGCACTATTAGATGTTAGAGAATTGACGTTTAACTAGTGTGTATACTGCAGGTAATGCGGTGATGGTAGCCTAGTTGGTAGTTGTCAGTGGGTATTTATTGGGTGCCGTACTAGAGCATCCGCTTGACTCAGCAAGAAACTCATCCAAAACAAGTAGCAAGCCGGCGCAAGAGTGATTAGCAGCAATATTTGAGTTAGCTTACCTATTTTGTCATAGCGGCAGTTTTAAGGAATTTGTGAATGGCGGGATTATTACAACAAGATAGGTTACAACCGTCGTTGCTCGATAGGTTGACTGACGATAGTGCACGTCGTAAAAAAGCGCTGTATCCATCGACCAATCCGCTGTGGCAGACCAACAGTGATGAAGAGGTTATTGCAAAACCGGAAGCCGCCGACAAACTTATCGTTACCTCGCGCACGCTTAAAGAATACATAAAACGTGATTTAGCTTGGCTGTTAAATACCGGTAATTTGGCGGATGTTGACGATTTAACGGATTACCCATTAACCAGTGCTTCTGTGCTCAATTACGGCATGCCCGATTTAACCGGTGTATTAGTAGCAAATACCAATGTGCAGGCGCTACAAAAGCAAATACGTAAAATTATCCTCAATTATGAACCGCGCATTATGGCTAAAACTTTAAAGGTGAGAGTGTCCAAATCTGATCAAATGACCCAAAACGCGCTGGTATTTGAAATTGAGTGTGATATTTGGGGCCAGCCTGCGCCAGAGTATCTCTATTTAAATTCAGAGCTAAATTTAGAATCCGGGCTCTTTAAATTTAACGACGCGAAAACAGGGCAATAACATGGATCCGTTACTGCTGAAGTACTATGAGCGAGAATTGCAGTTTGTCAAAGAAATGGGCGGCGAATATGCAGAAGAGTACCCTAAAATTGCCAGCCGTTTAGGGATTGATTCCGTTGAAACCTCTGATCCCTATGTCGAGCGTTTATACGAAGGCTTTGCGTTTTTGGCGGCCAGAGTGCAATTACGCATTGACGCGCAGTACCCAAAGCTGACGCAAAATCTAATGAATATGGTCTATCCGCAGTTTTTGACCCCCACCCCCTCAATGGCGATAGTGCAGTTTACTGCAACCGCTCAAGCAAGTCTGGAAGCGGGGGTAGAGTTAGAGCGAGGTGTGGTATTAAAAGCGCAACTCAAAGAAGGAGAACAAACCTCCTGTAAGTACAAAACAGCGCAGGCTGTCACGCTGTGGCCCATTAAGTTGGCACAAGTGGAATACTTTACCAATGTGGGCAGCTTGAGCAAAATACCACAACTTGAAAACCTAAAAATAAAAGCGGGGCTGCGTTTAACGATAGAGTCGTTGAATGAGTTGCCGCTCAACGAAATTTTACTCGATCAGCTGGATGTGCATTTTTCAGGTCACGGTCCTCAAGCGGTAAGACTATATGAGCAGTTGTTTGCCAATACTTGTGCAATCGTACTGCGATCAGTAGAGCCCTCGCAAAAATTTGTGCAAGTGTTGAGTCCTGACCACTTACAGCCGCTAGGCTTTGATGATGATCACAGTTTACTGCCGGATGATGATCGTACTTTTAGTGGCTATCGTTTGCTGCGTGAGTACTTTGCCTACCCAAGTCGATTTCTGTTTGCTCGCTTTACGCAATTACGCAGTGCTTTACAGCGCTCCAAAGGCACTAAATTAGAGCTGATGGTATTGTTTGACTATTGTGATATAGAGTTAGAAAACAGAGTAAATCGCGACGATTTAGCACTGTTTTGTAGCCCCGCGATTAATTTGTTTTCCAAGCGCGCGGACAGAATTCATCTGAACACCGCACAAGAGAGCTTTCACGTGGTCGCTGATCGCACTAGACCTATGGATTTTGAAGTATTCCAGGTAGATGCTGTCAACGGCTATGCGAGTAACAGTGATGAAAAGCAAAAGTTTATGCCTTTTTATAGCTGCAATGATTTAACTGATTTAGAAAATCAACAGGCGTATTTTAGCGTTAACCGCGAGCGCCGACTGATCTCCCAAAGACAGCGAAAACAGGGCATGCGCACCAATTATATCGGCAGTGAAAGCTATGTCTCGCTGGTCGATGCCAGCGAAGCACCTTACAACGGTGAGATAAAGCAGTTGGAAGTGACGACTTTATGTACCAACCGAGATCTTCCTTTAAAAATGCCAATAGGCAAACATAGCTCTGATTTTTCGTTGGATATTAGTGCGCCAGTTGCCTCGGTTTGCTGTTTAAAAAATCCCACCAAGCCAAGGCCTTCACTGTCTTACAGTAGTGGCGAAACTGCCTGGCGATTAATCAACCACCTCTCGCTTAATTACTTATCTTTGAAAAATTCAGAGCAGGGGAAAGGGGCGGCGGCAATGCGCCAATTACTGTCACTGTACGGCGATCCCAACGATGCGGCGATTGGTAAACAAATAGAGGGATTGCGCTCTATTGACGCCATACAAGTGACAAGGCGCTTGCCAATGTCTGGGCCAATTGCCTTTGGTCGGGGTTTGCAGATAACGGTTGTTTTTGATGAGAGCGCTTTTGTGGGCACGGGAGTCTTTTTATTGGGGGCGGTTTTAGATCAGTTTTTTGCCCGTTACGTCTCTATTAACTCTTTTACTATTACCGTCATAAAATCTGAAGAACGCGGAGAAATAAAAACATGGCCAATGAGAATAGGGCGGCGGCAAATCGTTTAGCGCTCTATCAAGCGCTGGCTAAAAAACCTTATAGCTATGGTTTTTATGCCGCTTTACGGCGTATTGAAAACGCTAATTTGGATAAGTCAAAAATAGGTCGATCAAGCAAACCTAGTGATGATGCGGTGCGCTTAGGGCAAGAGCCGTCGATGGCCTTTGCGCCCTCGACATTGGCCTCTTTTAATAAAGTCGCCGCCAGTCCTGAGCGTTTAAGCGTGCTGTTTTTTGGTGTATTTGGCCCCAATGGGCCGCTACCCTTACATTTAACAGAATATGCTAGAGAGCGGGCGCGCAATCATCAGGATGATAGTTTTAGTCATTTTGCAGATGTTTTTCATCACCGTTTGTTATCGCTGTTTTATCGGGTGTGGGCAGATGCGGAACCGACCGTGAACTTTGACCGACCCAAAATGGATCAATTTTCACGCAAGATAGCGAGTTTTATTGGCTTAGGTACCAGCACCTTGCGCAATGGTGATGCCATGCCCGATTACGCCAAGATGCATTTTAGCGCTCGCTTTGCCCAGCAAAATAAAAATGCAGAAGGACTGTTGGCGACGTTAAAACATTACTTTTTAATGCCGGCAGCACTAGAGCAATATATTGGCAATTGGCTGGTCATCCCCAGTGATGACTGCCTGCGCTTGGGAGAGTCAAAGCTCAGTGGTTGTCTCGGAGTGAACAGCACGCTGGGGGAGAAAGTATGGGAGTGTCAAAATAAATTCAGGCTCAGTTTTGGCCCGCTTAATTTGGCTGACTATCAGCGGCTGCTACCCGGTGGAGCTAGCTTATTAACTTTGATTGCGATTGTGCGTAACTATGTGGGTGATGAATTTGACTGGGATGTACAGTTAAAACTGCACTCAGATCAAGTAAAACCCGCATGTTTGGGGGTGTTTGGACAGCTGGGTTGGACCACTTGGATGGCTGAAAAATCCCCGGATGAAGATTTCGATCAATTGTATTTAAACCCGTTGCAAGAACTCATTTAGCACTAAGACTTGTAAATTATAGTCATTCGAAAAAGGAGAATTTCGATGTCAGAGATCAGTCGTACAGCACTCTTTGGGAAACTCAATAAAGTCGCTTATAAAGCCATTGAAGGCGCGACGGTATTTTGCAAAATGCGGGGTAACCCCTACGTTGAAATTGTGCATTGGTTGCATCAAATTCTGCAGCAACAGAATTCTGATTTACATTGTATTATTAAACATTTTGAGCTTAATCCGCACACCTTGACCAATGACATACTGGAAGCTTTAGACGCACTGCCTAGAGGGTCAACCTCCATTTCTGATTTATCAATTAGTGTCGAAGATAGTGTAGAGCGCGCGTGGGTTTACGGTAGTTTGTTATTTTCAGAATCCCAAGTACGTACTGGTCATTTGGTTATCGGGATGATTAAAACCCGCGCATTAATGCGTAATTTACAGGGTATTTCCGACGAGTTTTCTAAAATCAAATACGATGAGTTAAGCGATAACTTTGCCAGTATCGTGCAGACTTCTCCAGAGGGTGGGCTGAAGGCAACGGATGGTTTTAGCGGCCAGCCCGGTGAAGCGTCCGCCGCTATGGCTCCGGCGCAAATGGGCAAAAATGAAGCGTTGCAGCAGTATACCCAAGACCTGACAGAAGCGGCGCGCAGCGGTGATATGGACCCAATTGTCGGGCGCGATGATGAAATCCGTCAACTGGTGGATATTTTGATGCGACGCCGCCAAAACAATCCAATCCTGACCGGAGAGGCAGGCGTTGGTAAAACGGCGGTGGTTGAAGGCTTCGCCCAGAAAATTGCCGCCGGCGATGTCCCCCCCCCGCTACAAGATGTTGAACTCAGAGTGCTGGATGTCGGGCTATTGCAAGCTGGCGCGAGTATGAAAGGCGAGTTTGAAGAGCGACTTAAGCAAGTGATCGAAGAAGTGCAAGCCTCAGAGAAACCGATCATTCTCTTTATTGATGAAGCACATACCTTAGTCGGTGCCGGGGGGGCAGCGGGCACTGGCGATGCGGCGAATCTGTTAAAGCCTGCGCTAGCGCGTGGCACGTTGCGGACTGTGGCAGCCACCACTTGGGCTGAGTACAAAAAATATATTGAAAAAGATCCGGCGCTAACGCGCCGCTTTCAAGTAGTACAAGTGCTTGAGCCCAGTGAAGAAAAAGCGATTTTAATGATGCGCGGTTTAGCCAGTACCTTAGAGCAACACCACAGCATTCAATTGCTCGATGAAGCGCTTGAGGCAGCCGTGAAGCTCTCGCATCGGTACATTCCTGCCAGACAATTGCCTGATAAAGCAGTGAGTTTATTAGATACCGCTTGTGCCAGAGTGGCGATTAGTCAAAGTGCGGTACCTGCGGCTGTAGAAGATAGCCGCCGCAGAATAGAAGCGCTAGAAGTTGAGCGTAAAATTATCGCCAAAGAGGCCGCAGTTGGGGTGGATGTTCAGGACCGCGGACAAGTCGCAAACGATAAGTTAACCCAGGAGCAGAGCAGGCTTGATGAGTTGGAAGAGCGATGGGCAAAAGAGCAAGCTTTGGTTGACCAGCTGTTGCAGATGCGTGCCAAATTACGCGGAGATAGTGAACCTGTTGAAGGCACTGACAGTGAGCTAGAGCAAGCGGCTAGCGAATTGGAGGAGACCAAACAGAGCGAAGCAATGGCCAGTGAGGCGCTCAGTGATGAACAGCGAGGGGCATTATTAACCCAGCTGCAGCAAGTGCAGTTATCACTAGCGCAAGTGCAGGGCGAGACTCCACTTATCTTAGCGACGGTAGATGAGCAGGCAATTGCATCCGTAGTGCAGGATTGGACCGGTATCCCCGTGGGTAAAATGGTTAAAGACGAAATAGCCACAGTGCTAAATCTCGCCGATAATTTGGAGCGGCGAATTATTGGTCAGCGACACGCTCTAGATATGATTGCCAAACGGGTGCAGACATCTCGTGCCGGGCTGGATAACCCCAGCAAACCTATCGGAGTGTTTATGCTGGCGGGTACCTCGGGTGTCGGTAAGACAGAGACCGCGCTGGCTTTGGCTGAGTCGCTGTACGGTGGTGAGCAAAATATTATTACCATCAATATGAGCGAGTACCAAGAGGCGCATACTGTCTCTAGCTTAAAAGGAGCGCCACCGGGTTATGTCGGTTACGGAGAGGGCGGTGTGTTGACCGAGGCGGTCAGACGAAGACCCTACAGCGTGGTGTTGTTAGATGAAGTGGAAAAAGCGCACCCTGATGTGCATGAAATATTTTTCCAAGTGTTTGATAAAGGTTGGATGGAAGATGGCGAGGGCCGTGTGATCGACTTTAAGAATACACTGATCATTTTAACCACCAACGCCGGTACCGACTTGATTACTAACTTGTGTAAAGATCCAGAGTTAATGCCAAGTCCTGATGGTATTGCCAAAGCGCTGCGTACGCCATTGTTAGAAGTATTTCCTCCCGCTCTGTTAGGGCGTTTAGTCACCATCCCGTTTTATCCATTGAGTGATGAAATGGTGGCGGCGATCACCAAGCTACAGCTGGCGCGCATTGCTACAAGAGTCGAAGAAAATCACGCTATCCCCTTTAGTTATGACGATGAAGTGGTGCAACTTATCGCCCAGCGCTGTACGGAACTTGAGTCAGGTGGACGCATGATCGATGCCATTTTGACCAACAGTATCTTACCGCAAATAAGTCAGGAGTTTTTAAGCCGGATGATGGAGGGTACGCAAATCAGCAAAGTACACTTACAAGTGAGTGACAATGAGTTTAGCTATCAGTTTGACTAAATCACTGCAGATCGGGGGCTCTCATGGCGCTTAATAGACAAATTTCAATAACCACACCACTGGGGGATGAAGAGCTGATGCTCGTGAGTATGAGTGGCCGTGAGAAACTAGGGCGCTTATTTCAGTACGATTTAACGCTCTATAGCCCGAGTGAGGAGATCAATGCCAACGATTTACTGGGCAAAAATGTCACGGTCAATTTAGAACTTGCCGATGGTGAATATCGTTATTTCAACGGCTTTATCTCGCATTTTTCGCAAGTGGATCGCAATAAAGGCGGCTATGCGGTTTATCAAGCGCAGCTGCATCCTTGGTTTTGGTTTTTAACCCTGACCAGCGATTGTCGTATATTTCAAAAAATAACGGTGCCCGATATCATCAAAGATGTCTTTGGCGATAACGGTTTTAGCGACTTTGAAATGAGTATTACCGGCAGCTATAGCGAGCTTGAGTACTGTGTACAGTACCGTGAAACTGACTTCAATTTCCTCAGCCGACTGATGGAGCAAGAGGGAATTTACTACTACTTCAAGCACACTGACGGCCAGCATGTTTTGGTGATAGTCGACAGTGTAACGACCCACCCAATGATAGAGGGAGAGACTGATCTACCCTATCACCTATCGGGCGTTGAGCAAACAGTAGAGCAAGAGCACGTATCCGACTGGCAGCAGGATTATCAAATTAAGTCGGGTACTTATGCGAGTGCGGATTATAACTTTGAGACACCGCAAAATAAGTTGTTAGTCAACCGCATCATTGAGCGAGAACACACTGCGGCCGGCGCTGAAATATTTGACTACCCGGGTGAGTACGAAGTAGACGCACAGGGAGAGCAATACGCACTCAATCGCATCGAAGAGCTACAGGTAGGTTTTGAGTTACAAAATGCCAACTGTGACGTCCGCTCGATGATCACCGGCTGTCTGTTTAATTTAAAAGAGCATCCGCGTGAAGATCAAAATCGCGAGTATTTAGCCATCGCCACCCGCTATGAAATGGTCTGCAACGCTTATTCAAGTGGCAGCGAGTCTGAAGCGGATAGCTATCGCTGTCACTTTACCGCGCTGAGCACCGCAAGCGCCTTTCGCACTGAATGTAGCAGTGAAAAACCTATGATCAGGGGCTCGCAAACTGCCGTGGTGGTAGGCCCTGCCGGTGAGGAGATATATCCGGATGAATACGGGCGGGTAAAAGTGCAATTCCACTGGGATCGATATGGCAAGAATGACGAGAGCAGTTCTTGCTGGGTCCGGGTACAACAGTTTTGGGCGGGGCCTGAGTGGGGGTCACAATTTATTCCGCGCATCGGTCACGAAGTGATTGTCGAGTTTTTAGAGGGAGACCCGGATCGACCGATTATTACCGGGCGGGTCTACAACGCTGACAATATGCCGACCTACAGCTTACCCGACAATAAAACCCAGAGCGGTATCAAATCGCGCAGTTCCATGGGCGGCAGCGCTTCTAATTTTAATGAAATGCGCATGGAAGATAAAAAAGGCAGTGAGGAGTTGTACTTTCAAGCGGAGAAAGATGAAAACATCCTAGTGAAAAACAATAAAACCGAAGATGTCTGGGTCGATGAAACAGTGCATATCGGCAATGATCAAACGCTCACCGTGGATCACGATCAAACCTCGACCATCAAAAATGATCAGACTGAGGATGTGCTTAATAATCGCACCGAAAGTGTCGGTGTCAATGAGACGTTATCGGTGGGTGCTAATCGCAGTCGCAGTGTCGGGGCTAACGAAGATGTCAGTGTGGGAGCCAGTCGTACCCATACCATTGCCGCCAATGAAAAAATAAACGTAGGTGCCGCACAAAATATTTTAATAGGCGCGATGCAAAGCACCAAAGTTGGTGCTGCGCAAAGTGTAGAAGTTGGCAAGGCTCAATCTTTAAAAGTTGGCGCGAGCCAAAGTAACGAGATAGCCAAAGATCAGGAGTCAACAATAGGCGCCAATCGCAGTGCGAATGTGGCTGAAGATGACAGTTTAACGGTGGGCAAAAAACTGGTGATAGAAGCGGGTGATGCCGTGACGATCAAATGCGGAAAGTCGGAAATATCGATGAAAAAAGACGGCACTATCAGCATCAAAGGCAAAGATATAAGCTTTACTGCCAGCGGCAAAATTAACGCAAAAGCCGGTGCTAACATCATCATGAAAGGCACAAAAATCTTACAAAATTAAGCGCGTTACACATCGGGCGAAGGAGAGCTATATGTCAGAGCTAATAGACACAAAAGAGCAGGGGGAACAGCCACAAAATAGCAGACCCTCAACAGTTGCTGGGTTGTCAGATGTGGTGATCGGAGTATTGGCGGGTATCGATAACAATGGCATACCGCTGGTGGTTTTCCCGCTCAGTCATAGCGAGATAGGCCTGCCCGCGCGCGCCACCGTGTTATTAACCAGCGCGGATATCGGTCGTGAAGTGGCGTTGTTGTTTGAGTCAGGTAATCCTGACAGGCCACTGATTATTGGCCGTATTCAGGGTAGAGCGGTGCACGAGCCAGAGTCATCCCAGTCCTTAGCGGTAAAAGTAGATGGTGAGTCAGTGACATTGTCGGCCAAGAAAGACATCACGCTAAAGTGCGGAAAAGCCAGTATTACTCTGACAAAAGCCGGTAAGATATTGATTCGAGGTAGCTATCTGCTGAGTCGTTCAAGTGGTGCCAACCGCATTAAAGGCGGTTCAGTGCAACTGAATTAATCACTAGCCATACTCAAGGATTGCATAGAAATGGAATTTTTCAATGCCACCAACATGCTTGCCAGCTATACCATGGGCATGGATAAAACCGGTACTGAGAGCATTGTAGTCGTGGTTAAAGGTACCTTTAACTTACCGGTTGACGGCACGCTGCCAGTACTTTGCGAGACACAAATACCGTTTGTTGAAGCTGACCAATTTAGTGGTGAGGCGGGTTATTGCGCAGTCACTTATGAATCCGAGTACGCGCCTTTTAAGCACCGCTGTGATGTGCTGGTTAACGGTTCTGCCTGTGCCCCAGCAGGTAGCCAAGTCAGCTCACTTGAAGTGGGGATAAAAATAGCCAGCATTACTAAAACTATCGATGTTATCGGCAATAGATTCTGGTTTACAGGGACCGGCGGTATCGGTGTCACTAGCCCTCAGCCATTTGCCAAAATGCCAATCGATTACAATGTTGCCTTTGGCGGCATTGACGATTTCCATCCCGAGCCTGACAAACGTGATGCATATATGGCCAATCCCTTTGGCAAAGGTTTTCACCGTCAGTTGCAGAATGAGCTGGTGCACAATACACCACTGCCAAACACTCAAGAGCGCGGTGTTACTGTTAGCTATCCTGACAAAGAGTATCGCCCGGTCGCTTTTGGCCCCATAGGTCGCGCTTGGCCCGAGCGCGCTCAATATGCGGGCACTTATGATCAAGCTTGGATTGACGATGTCTTTCCTTTTTTGCCTGCTGATTTCGATGAACGCTATTTTCAAGCGGCACCTGCTGATCAGCAGTGTGATTATTTACAAGGGGGAGAGTTAGTCCAGTTACTCAACTTTACCGAGCAGGGACGCACCAGCTTTAATATTCCTAAGATTGAAGTACCTGTAGTGTATTTTGGTTCCCAAGCTGAAGATCAGCACGACAATGCGGTGATAGATACGTTAATCATAGAGCCGGATAAAGGTACTTTCAGTCTTATATGGCGCAGCAGCTTAGCCCTTAAAAAATCTATTTTTGAAGTGCCGCAAATCTTAGTCGGTAAAAAATCTAAAGCTTGGTGGCGCGCGCGAGCACAAGGTAAAACCTATTACCCATCCCTTGCGCATATTCCTAGAGAGCAGGCGGGTGTGAATGAGTAATCAAGCAATCGCCATCACCGCCACCGGAATGGTCACAGGGGTCGGTTTTGATACCAGCAGCAGTTGCGCGGCAATTCGCGCAACCATTGATAACTTTCAGGAAACCGGTTTTATGGATACCGCTGGTGAGTATATCCAAGGCTGTGAAGTGCCGTTGCAGCAAACTTGGCAAGGTAGCCAAAAACTCGCCAAGATGCTAGCGATGGCGCTGACTGAATGCGCCCAAGAGGCGGCTGTCGAATTATCGCAAGTGCCCATTATTATTTGTCTGGCAGAAAAAGAGCGGCCCGGGCGGGAGCAGAATTTAGCCAGTAAAGTCTTCTTTGAAACACAGACAGAGCTGGGTCTTCAGTTCCACGGGGACAGTACTTTTGTCGAGCACGGTAGAGTGGGTGCTTTAGTCGCGATGAGACAGGCCCGCACTATGCTCTACGAGACAGCTGTAGAACAAGTGATTGTGGCGGCGGTGGATAGTTTATTGACAGCACCAGCGCTGCGTTACTACGAGGACCAGCAACGTTTGCTGACCAGTGTTAATTCCAATGGTTTTATTCCCGCAGAGGGGGCTAGTGCACTGTTGTTGAGTGCGCCTAGCGCGACCGGAGACAAGCAACTGCTGTGTGCAGGTTTTGGGTTTGCAGTCGAGAGCGCCACCATAGAATCTGAGCTACCTTTAAGAGCTGATGGCTTAGTCGCGGCGATAAAAGAGGCGTTAGTGGAGGCAAACACCAGCATGCAGGAACTCGATTTGCGCATCGTCGATGTCTCTGGTGAGCACTATTGGTTTAAAGAGAGCACTTTGGCACTGCAGAGAACCTTGCACAACCCGAAACAGCAATTTGATATATGGCACCCCGCCGATTGTGTTGGTGAAATGGGCGCAGCCATTGGCCCGGCTATTTTTATCTATGCCAAACACGCCTGTGACAATGGCTACAGTGAAGGGCACAACATGCTCTGTCACTTCAGTAATATCGATGGCAAGCGCGGCGCGGCTATCGTCACTTATCAGCAACACGGGAGTGCCTAATGGCTAATAAAGTATTTGGCTATTTTCGTGAAATATCTGGTAAGGCAGCCATTGCTAAAACCATCTGTGCCTTTGCGGATGTCTGTTTTACGTCGCCCGATAGAGCCGCCTACAATCAGCGTGAGAGGAGTGCCTAATGGCCAATAAAGTATTTGCCAATTCCCGTGAAATATCTTGTAAGGCAGCCATTGGTAAAACCATCTGTGCCTTTGCGGATGTCTGTTTTACGCCGCCCGATAGAGCCGCCTACAATCAGCGTGAGAGGAGTGCCTAATGGCCAATAAAGTATTTGGCTATTTTCGTGAAATATCTGGTAAGGCAGCCATTGGTAAAACCATCTGTGCCTTTGCGGATGTCTGTTTTACGTCGCCCGATAAAGTGCCGTCGATAGTCGGCAAGA
>Ga0209395_1000173_pt1 | contig 98036 bp, 93 predicted proteins | sample GOMGulsemesocosm_3_FD_184635 | JGI IMG/M metagenome (GOLD analysis project Ga0209395, IMG submission 184635) | Methane-oxidizing microbial communities from mesocosms in the Gulf of Mexico - GOM9D Gulf of Mexico (SPAdes) (version 2) | ecosystem: Environmental > Aquatic > Marine > Cold seeps...
AATGGAAATACTTCTATTGATTTCACAGATCCTTCAATTACAGATGAAAATAGGGTTGGAACAATATCTCGAAATGATAAAGACCACGAAATTGATTTTGAGGTACAATATACAGAGCCAATTAATGCAAAGAATTTTATTGAATTTGGTGGAGGGGTAACGGTTGCAAATAAAGACGAGTATATAGATCAATACCAAACGTTAAATGGAACTGTTGATGCAGGAACTACTTTTATTAGGGATTTATTTGAAGATAGAAAAACGACCTATGGATCTCTTGACTATCGTTTTAATAATAAAAAAACTTCAGTAACATTAGGAACACAATTTCAAGAGCAAACACAAGATTTTGGACTGGTTGGTGGCACAAAATTTAACAAGAAATATACAAGTTTAAATCCATCGTTTAGATTTAGGTACCGCCCTAAAAAAGGAAGCTGGATTTTCTTTAGATATAGAAAATCACTAGACTTACCTGGTTTAAGTAAAATATCACCAGTAGTTGATAATTTTGACCCTAAATTTATTAGCACGGGAAACCAAAATTTATCTCCAGAGAAAAAACATTCCTTTTTCGGGATGTATGGAAATTACAACTTTGTAACCGGCTTTAGCTTTTTTGCGCATTTAAGTTATAACAATACAAGCAATGCGATTATAAACTCTACTGTTACAGATGTAAATACAAGTTTTCAAACAAGAACCTATATTAATTTAGGAAATAGAGACAGCTTTAGTGGAGATATTAGTTTCGGAAACCGTTTGAAGAAATTAGGCATTCGTTATAACCTTGGGTTAAACTATTCAACGAGTAATTATCAATCAAGAATAGATAACATAGATAATAAAACAAGCTCAAAGAATACAAAAATTAGAGTGTCTTTAGAAAATAATAAAAAAGATTTCTTAGATCTAGCGGTTGGTGCTAATTTCTCTAAAAATATTAATTCTTTTTCAGGGTCTTCTGCAGATAGAGACTATCTTCAACAATCGTATTATGTAAAGTCTGATTGGAATGTTACTAAATCGTTCAACTTTACAACGCAATTTAAGTATGACATTTATACAGATGATAGTTTTGGAACTGATCAAGCTGTACCAATTTGGAATGCTTCAGTTTCATATGCATTCTTAAAATCGAAAGCAATGAATATCAAGTTGACAGCCTTAGATATGTTAAATAAAAATGTTGGTTTTTCTAGAAGTAATTCAGATAATATTACGCGAGAAATAACAAGAGATGTATTGGGAACGTATTATATGTTAAGCTTAACATATACATTAAACGGAAACAAAGGGCCTAAGGGTTCAGGTAGAAGAAGAGGTAGAAGAATGAGACATTAATAGTTCTCAATGTATATTCTAAAAAAAAGCAGCTATTGAATAGCTGCTTTTTTTAGGGTGTTAATTTTACTAGTATTTAGCAGGTTTTCCGTTTGAAGCACTCGCTTTTATAAAGTTTCTAATATCGTCATTTGCAGCTTTTAAATCCGCCTTACGTAAATACATCATATGCCCACTTCTATATCCTTTAAAGTGCATTCTGTCTTTTAACTTCCCACTTGGATCTATTTGCCACATGGTGTATTTAGTATTAAAATAGGTCGTAGCTCCATCATAATAACCCGCTTGAAAAAGCAAGTTTAAATAAGGGTTTTGAGCCACTGCTTTTCTAAGGTCTTCTCTGGTATTATTATTTTTCCAGTCCCAAGGATGCACAGGCCCAAACATGTTGTATTTCACATCTGTGTTAAAATTTAAATGGGCACTCATATAATGATTAATCGCAGGGGTAAAAGAATGCAGCCATGAGGTTAATTCTGAATTGTAATCAGGAGAATCACCTGCTACTTTTTTATCAATTCCCATATATCTAGAATCCAATCTTCCAATAGTTTTTCCGTTCTTTTCTCTCAGTAATTCCTTCCAAAAAAAGCGATTCGGAATTTCCAAGTTGTGTTGTAAAATTACTTTTTTAGACAATCCTGTATAATAGGCCATTTTTTCTACAATGTTATTTTTTTCTGTTTTGCTAATAAAACCACCTTTTGCTAAGGCTGGCATTAATGAGTTAATTGCAAAATTCTCTGCTTCTGGTAAGATTTCTAATAAATCTTTATTTTGTAGTGCAGGAGCTAACATTTTATGATGCCAAGCTGCAGCTGTGAAATATGGGAAATCTATAGATGAAGAAACAGCTATATCAGAATTTTTAGCACCGTAATCTGCTGGTGAAACTAATATAACACCATTTAAATACATCCATTGTCTACTTTGTAGTTCGTTTGCTAAACCAGAAACTCTTGTGCCTCCGTAACTTTCTCCAATTAAGTATTTAGGAGACGACCAGCGTTTGTTTCTTGTTACGAATGTATTTACCCATTCGGCTAAGTATTTTATATCTGCATTCACGCCAAAAAAATCGGCTTTATTTACTTTCTTCCCTTTTCTTTTTACAGTTCTAGAATACCCGGTGTTTACGGGATTTACAAAAACGATGTCTGCAACATCTAATACAGAATGTGGATTGCTATGGTACCCATAGGGTTGAATAGGATAGCCTTCGTCATCAATATTCAAGACATTTGGTCCAGTATATGCTAAATGCATCCAAACAGAAGCTGAGCCAGGTCCACCGTTAAAAGAAATTAAAAGAGGCCTTTTAGATGTGTTTACATTATTGGTTCTTTTGTAATAAGTATAAAATAAGGTTGCTTTAGGATCGCCTTCTTTGTCCCAAATAGGTTGTGTACCAGCATAGGCAGTATAATTAATTTTTTTGCCTTTTATGGTTGTTGTATGTGAGGTTACTACGGTAGTGTCTGTTGGTATTGTTCTTTTCTGAGCAAAGAGAAAAGAGGAAATACATAAAAATGAGAGTAGGGTCAGTTTAGTTTTCATTGGGTTTCTTTTATATAAATGTAAAAATTTTATTTGAATGATGAATGAATTGAGATCCAGATGTAAAAAAAAACCTCCAAAAAGTGGAGGTTTTTAATTGTGTTATCAGGTGTTTATATTTTTAATTCTTTAAAAAGTTCAACCAATTTTTTATTTGATGGTCTTGGTGCATTAGCCGTCACAATATTCCCTTGAGGATCTAACAAAATAAATTTAGGAATTCCCTTAACCATATAATCAGCCACAAATTTTGATTCCCAAAGATTATCAGCAAATAGTTGAATACCACCTAATTCTTTCTCTTTGATCATGTCTTTCCATTTTTGATGATCTTTCTTAGCATCAATAGAAATACTTAAAAACTGAATGTTTTTACCATGAAATTGCTTTTCTACTTTCTTTAAAGAAGGAATCTCCCCAATACAAGGGCCACACCAAGTTGCCCAAATGTCAATATACGTATATTTACCTTTTAAATCATCTAAAGAAGTGGTTCCACCTGCATTGTTTTCATAGTTTACAAATTTAGGTGAAGGATTTCCTTTAGTCAACTTTTTTAAAGAACTGTAACTTGTTTCTATTTCTGTATTGTTCTTTTCATTTGTAGATCCCGCTGCTTTAAAGGCTGTGTATAATTCTTCTAAATTATCAGCTCTTGTAATTGAGTATTTTACGGCTTCATAAAGCATGGCATTTTTAATGGTTTGATTTTCTATAGAACTACCAACTTTTATCATGGTTAGTGTTCTGTCCAATTTTTCATTAGCCTTCACTAATTCTGATACCTTATTTTGGTAATGATTTGTAACTAACGATTTATAGGCCGGAGAAAATTCAAAATCTTCTTCACTATTAAATTGAATGCTAGCGACTTCACTTAAAAATTCTTTTGAAGGTTCAAAATCTTTCTTTTTTGCATAATAAGAATGGTAAGATTGATAAATTGAAAGTTTTCCTAAATATGCGTATTGAATATTTCTTTCTTCTTTTGCTTTATAAGCGGCATCAATACCAGTGGCAGCGCTTAACAATTGTTTCTGAGCAGTTTTAATATTCTGAAAAGTTTTTTTATAATCAGCTTCTTCTTTGGTATAAACTTCGGTTCCTTTACCCATTAATTCTCTTTCCTCGTTCTTTTTTGAAACCAAATAAGAACTAATTTCAAACCCTTTGCCAGAGAACACTAATGTTTTATCGAAATCTTTTGAGTCATAATTAATACGTACATTATCTCCCGTTTCTAAATGCAACGGAGTTCCGTTTTTAGCTTGGTATAAAAAATATTGTCCAGCTACTTTTACAGTATCTATAAATGAACCATCTTCATTAATCGTAATTGTATGTTTTTTAAAAGACCTATCTGTAGTTCCATAAAGAACCATTTCTTTAGTGTCTGCATTTGCAATATTTCCTGTAATAATTGCATAATCTATTGGTGCTTCATTTTTACACGAAACTATTGCGATACCCGCAACTAATAACCATAATTTTTTCATGAGGTTGATTGTTTGATATTTTGATTGCTAAATGTAGTAAATCAAAACCGATTTGGCCGATTATTTTACTAAAATCAACGTATTTGGCCCTGAGAGTGCGCTCTTTTTATTGAAAAAAGGAGGAAATTGAGTAAATGCATAAATCCCACTAAGTTAATAGGTTATGTAGGATTTTGAAATGTTCAATGAGTTTTTGTCTGCCATAAACCTTCTGTCTTGACGTTTTCCAACAATCCAAACAATTTGATTTTCAGAACATAACAACCATGTATTTTCCTTAGCAACTAAAGAATACTTTTGATCTTTAAAAAACTTACTCAATTTCTTTTTCCCTTGCATTCCAATTGGGTAGAAATAATCTCCTTCTTGCCATTTTCTTAATTTTAAAGGAAATGTAAGTGTATCAGTATCTAAAAAAATGGTTTTTTCATCTTGTTGCTGAATGTCAGAAACGTTTTCGAAACTAAGATGAATGGGGACAACTATTTCTTTGGTGTTTTTTGTAATTAAGATTTCTGAATGCCCAATTGGAGATGGGGTTTTAGTTAACAGTAAAAAGTCACGATCCTTCAATAATCGATGTGATTTTGAAAAAACTTGTTTTCCAGATTGCGCGGATACTAAATTTTCAATATCGTTCCATTCTGTAAAATTGTACGATTTTAAGAGTTCAAACAAATATGCTTTAGGATTGGATAATTTGTGAATTTCAGTAACGTCAAATTTTGTAACCCCGTTTTGATCGTTACGAATTACTTTTTTTTTTATTTCAGCAATTGTGTTATTAATTATCTGCTGACTACCTTTTAAATTAGCCGTTGTTTTTTGAAACGAATTTAATAGGGTTGGATTGATCTCTTTTAAAATTGGAATGATTTGATGCCTAATTTTATTTCGAACATATTTTGTGGTGGCATTACTTTGATCTTCCCGCCATTCAATAGAATTCTCTTTTGCAAATTCCTCAATTTCGGCCCTAGAAAAAACCAACAATGGTCTTATAATCGTATTATTGATTGCTGGAATCCCTGTGAACCCCTCTAGACCTGAACCACGGCTTAGATTGATTAAAAAAGTTTCTAAATTGTCATCTGCATGATGCGCAGTTAATACGTAATCAAATTGATGTTTATTAACGAGCTCCTGAAACCAAGCATAACGTAATTCTCTAGCTGCAACTTGCGTAGAAGTTTTGTTTTTGTTAGCGTATTCGTCTGTGTTAAAACTTGTTGTGAATGTTTTTAGATGTAACGTTGCGCCAACCTTTTTTACAAAAGCTTCGTCTTTATCACTTTCTAAACCTCTTAAATTAAAATTACAGTGTGCTAAAGAAGTATCAAAATTTAGTGTGTGAAACAGCTGTGTCAATACAACACTATCTAAACCACCAGAAATAGCAATCAATAATTTTTTCCCCTTTAGAAAAGGAAACTGAGTGGCAATATGTTGTTGTAATTTGTGGATCATTCTAAGTGTAAAGCTACTTTATTATTTCGACTTGTTCATAGCTTGATAAAAAACTTGTTGCACTTTAAGTCTGATATTTAAATTGTAAATATTCCGATGACTTCTCGTTGGATACACCCTATTTGATAAGAAAATAAAAACCAATTCATGCGTTGGATCTGCCCAAACAAAAGTTCCTGTAAATCCAGAATGCCCAAAGCTTGTAGCGCTAGCCTCTGGTGCCGGGTATGCTTTGTGGATAGGTAATGTATCGTTGCCAATTAAAGGTTTGTCAAATCCTAATCCACGGCGGTTGTTATTCTTTGGGTACTGCGTTTTTGTAAATTCTTTTAAGGTGCTTGTGGAAATGTATTGTTTGTAATTATAATACCCATAATTACAATACATCTGCATTACTTTTGCTAAATCTAAAGCACTTCCAAAGAGACCAGCGTTGCCAGAAATTCCGCCCATTAAAGCGGCATTCTCGTCGTGAACCCAGTTTTTAGTCAAGTCTTTCCTAAACAAAGAATCTATTTCTGTTGGAACAATTTTGATGCCAAAATTTTTCTTTTTAGGCGTAAACCCCAATGTGGTTGAACCTAGTGGTTTAAAAAAATTGTTTTGTAAATAATCATGATAATTTTCGGTGGTGATATCAGAAATTATCTTCGGATATAACAAAAAACTAAGCCCAGAGTATTTGTATTTTTTTATGGTAGAAACGTCGGATCTATTTATCTGACGATACATTTTATTTTTAAAACGATCTTTGATAAAAATACCATCATAGGCTTGACTGGTAAATCCTTCTTTTAATTCAGCCTTTACAAAACGAGATTTAAAGCGATTGTCTTTTTTCAATACTTCACCTAAAAAAACGATATATGGATGCAGCCCTGCCTGATGGGCTAAAACGTCTCTAAGGGTGATGTGTTTTTTGTCCTTTCTGTTTCTCCAAGGTTTCCAATAGGTGCTAAAAGGAGCGTCTAAATCAATTTTACCTTCATCATATAATTTCATAAGTGCAGGCAATGGTCCCATTATTTTAGTAATAGAAGCAATGTCATAAACATCATTAAGTTGTACTTTTTGAATGCTGTCATAGGTATGAAAACCATAAGCCTTGTGGAAAATGATTTTGTGCTTTTTCGCAACTAAAATTTGAACTCCAGGAAATGCTTTTTCCTGAATAGCCTTGGTAACAATAGCCGCTACTTTTTGATGCATAAAAAGAGAATCCATTCGTACTTCAGATGGATTTTCATATTCAAGTTTTTGCGCATGCAATGTGATGCAAAAAAGAATGGAAAATGCACTTAAAAAGAAATGATATGTTTTTGGTTTTGTCAATTAACCTTGCTGTTTTTTTAACCAGATTTGAATCATTTTTTTTAAAGACACTTCTGGTTTTGGTAACGGAATTGTTCTTCCAAATTGTTTACTCCGATTAAATTTTGAATAGGCTATTTTATGTTTTTTCCAATCTTCTGGAAACAACGCTATAAACTTATTAAAAACATCTTGAATTGTATGTTGGTCTTCTAAAGAAGCAACTGTTTGTTCAATTTTTTTATCTATATCTAATATCATAATTTAATTGGAATTTGTAAGCACGTGTTTCATTGCTTTGGCTTTTAGTAAACACTCTTCATATTCTTTTTCTGGAGTGGATTTTGAGGTAATCGCACCACCAACAGAAAATGAAACATACTTTTTTTCTTCGTTATATAGGATGCTTCTAATGACAACATTAAAATCAAAATCTCCAGTAGGAGAGAAGTAGCCAACAGCACCAGAATACAACCCTCGTTTGGTTTCTTCTTCTTCTTCAATAATTTTCATGGCAGAAAACTTAGGCGCTCCTGTCATGCTTCCCATGGGAAAGGTATCTTTTATAATGTCTACAGAATTTGTAGATTCTTTAACTTCAGAAGCAATGGTAGACACTAACTGGTGTACCTGTCTGAAAGAATGTACTTGACATAATTCTTCAACCTTCACAGAGCCTTTTATTGCTGTTTTAGACAAGTCATTTCTAACCAAGTCTACAATCATGATGTTCTCTGAACGTTCTTTTTCATCTCTAGACAAGTCAAATGCAATTTGGGCATCATCAACTTTGCTAATTAGTCTTTTTGCAGTTCCTTTTATAGGCTGTGAAATGACTTTTGTCCCCTCTCTTTTGATGTATCTTTCAGGAGATGCAGACAATAAGTATTGATGTTCACATTTTAAGAATGTCGCAAAGGGAGGTTCAGAAATAGCATTTAACTGATGATAGGTTTCTACCGGATTTATGGTGGCATTTTCTGCATAAAACTCTTGACAAAAACTGGCTTCGTATATATCCCCTCTATGGATGTGATTTAATACTGAGTTGACTTTTTGATAATATTCATCTTTATGAATGCGTAGTTTAATTTTTAAATCGCATGCGGCAGGATTTGCATCAGTTTCATTGATAATAGCAATAATGCTGTTGAAGTCATTATTAATTTCATCATCAATCATTTTTAAATAGGAGAATTCTACGCTGTTGCCTTCTATAAAAATAATGCGTTGAGGTTGAAAGAAATATAAATCAGAAAAATCTAAACCATCAAAGTTTTTAGAGGATAAATTTTCGACATCATTTTTTAAGTCATAACTCAAATACCCAAAAAGATAATCATTAGTGATCGATTGGTATTCTTTTAACTTATCAAAGGCATTGGTATAGTCTGTTTTGATAGATGTAAATTCATCTACGGCTAACACAGCGCTAAATGAAGAATATTTTTGATTGTATTGATTTGAATCTAACCAAGAAATAGCGTCAAATTGCTGAGCCCAAATCAATAATTTTGATTTAAAATTGTCAATAGATTCAACAGTAAAGGTTTTTTGTGTTCTTTGCATAAAGCACAAAAATACAAATCTTATTGATGATATCTTAAAGATTATTTGGCGTATCGTAAAAAGTAAATTCAGCAGGTTGTAATTAAAAAAACATGTTTTGTCTATTAATAATTGTTTTAAGTTAGTTCAGCCCTTTTTTTATGTTGTCAGTAGAAATTTTTCTGTAATCGAAAAAGGAATTGTTACTTTACACTTTTCAAAATTAATATTATGGTCTCACTAAGTACATTAGATTACACATTAATCATTTTATTTTTCTCAATTACGTTGTTTATTGGAATTTATGTTTCAAAAAAATCGGGAAAAAATTCAACAGAGTTTTTCCTTTCAGGAAGAACAATGCCGTGGTGGTTATTAGGGTTGTCTATGGTCGCAACTACGTTTTCTACAGACACACCGAATTTTGTAACCAATGTAGTTCGTGAAAATGGAGTATCAGGAAACTGGGTCTGGTGGGCTTTTTTAATAACAGGATTATTAACTGTTTTTGTGTACGCAAAACTATGGCGTAAATCTAATGTGAAAACAGATTTAGAATTTTATGAATTGCGCTACGGAGGAAAGCCAGCAAAGTTTTTAAGAAAATTTAGAGCCCTTTATTTAGGGGTTATTTTTAATGTGATAACCATGTCGGCTGTGACATTAGCTGCCATAAAAATAGGGGGAATCATGTTGGGTTTAGAACCTTGGCAAACGGTGTTAAGTGCCGGATTGATTACGGTGATTTTTAGTGCCGTTGGTGGCTTTAAAGGGGTGGTTTATACCGATTTTATTTTGTTTTTTGTTGCGATGGGTGGCGCTATATGGGCGGCTGTCTATTTAGTGAATTTACCAGAGATTGGTGGAATAGAAGCCTTATTAGTGCATGAAAATGTAGTTGATAAATTATCGATTTTACCCGATTTCAATGATAAAGATGCGATGATTACTTTATTAATTATTCCTTTAGCTGTGCAATGGTGGAGTTCATGGTATCCTGGGTCAGAGCCAGGTGGTGGTGGGTACATTGCACAACGAATGTTAGCAGCAAAAGATGCAAATCATGCCATTGGAGCAACCTTCTTTTTTAACATTATGCATTATGCATTAAGACCTTGGCCATGGATTCTTGTGGCTTTAGCATCTTTAGTGTTGTATCCAGATTTAGCCAGTATAAGTGAAGCATTTCCAAATATTTCACAAGATAAATTAGGACACGATTTAGCCTATTCAGCGATGTTGACTAAATTACCAAGCGGATTGTTGGGGATTGTTTTAGCTTCATTGATTGCAGCATATATGAGTACCATATCTACCCAGTTAAACTGGGGGTCTTCATACATTGTATTTGATTTTTATAAACAACAAATAAACCCTAAAGCTTCTGAAAAAAGATTGGTGGCGGTGGGGAGAATTTCAACGGTTGTATTAATGGTTCTTAGTGCTGGAATAGCACTGTTAATGCAAGATGCAATGCAATTGTTCAACCTATTATTAGTTTTTGGAGCGGGTACAGGGTTGATTTTTATTTTAAGATGGTTTTGGTGGAGAATTAATGCGTGGAGTGAAATATCTGCCATGTTTGCATCAGGAATAGTTTCTCTGCTTTTAACAATACCTACAATAGATACTTTTTTGTTTAATACAGATAATGGATTGCTTCCTGAATGGGCAAAATTTTTAATAGTTGTTGGGGTTACAAGTGCTGTTTGGATAATCTCTACTTTTTTGACAAAACCAGAAAGTGATGAAGTGCTGCAAAACTTTTATAAGAAAACACAACCAGGCGGGCCAGGTTGGACTAAAATTGTTAAAGAAGCAACCGCAGAGGGTATAGAGTTAGTTCATAACAAAAATGAAGGATGGAATGTCCCTGCAGGTATTCTTGCGATGTTGCTAGGTTGTGTGCTAATTTATAGCTGTATGTTTTCTACAGGATATTGGATTTATGGAGAAACTACTTTAGCAATTAGTACTACTATTTCTGCAATTGTTTCTGGATACTTGTTAATCAGAACTTGGGGGAAAATTAAAGCAACAGCACTATAAATGAATACTAGAGTACAATCTATAGATGTATTAAGAGGGGTTACTATTGTTGCCATGATTTTGGTAAATACTCCCGGAACATGGAGTTCTGTGTACCCTCCTTTGTTACATGCCCAATGGCATGGATATACACCTACTGATTTGATATTTCCCTTTTTCTTATTTATAGTAGGTGCTTCTATCGCATTTGCATTCAACCATAAGACACCAAGCTTTAAAACCTATAAAAAAATAGGAATTCGAAGCGTAAGGCTAATAGGTTTAGGGCTTTTTCTAAGTTTATTTTTACCTTATTTCCCTTTTATGAAAGAGGTGTCTACTGCCAGATTTCCTGGTGTTTTACAACGTATTGGAATTGTTTTCTTTTTTACAGCAATTATCAGCATCAACTTTAATTGGAAAATACTTTTAGGAATTACTGTGACTATTTTGTTTGGTTATTGGATTTTGCTTGGATTTATTCCTTTACCTGATGGAACGCTACCTACTTTTGATAGAGCTCCAAATAATTGGGCGAATTATATTGATGTGACCATGCTTAGAAATCATACATGGAAATCAGATTATGACCCAGAGGGATTGCTAAGTACATTGCCATCAATTGGAACGGCCTTGTTAGGTGTGTTAATTGGAAAAGTGACCTTGCATCAAAACTATATGAAAACGCTTGTCTTATTTTCTTTAGGGATACTAATGATCGGTTTAGGGTATATTTGGAATACCTGGTTTCCGTTTAATAAAGCAATTTGGTCCAGCAGTTTTGTGCTTGTAACAGCTGGTTGGGCTACTGTGTTTTTAAGTATGTTGTATTATATAATTGATGTACAAAAAAGATCAATTGGAACCATTTTTAAATATGTAGGTTCTAATGCAATTGTCATCTATTTTACATCGAGTTTTATAAGTAAAACCTTTTACTTGACTAGTGTAGGGGAAACTACGATTCATGGTTGGTTATATGGCACGTTTTTTACAAGTATCATATCTGATGCGAAATTAGCATCACTTTGTTATGCTATAGCTGTCGTAGGTTTTTATCTAATTATTGGATATGTTCTTTACAGGAAAAAAATCTTCATCAAGGTTTAATCTCGGTGTAAAATCGGAATAACAATACTTATCCCAGTTTGAGCATCTGGAGCGTTATTTACCAAAAAATCTTCTTTTAAATATAGGGTAAGTTTATAGTTTGGGTTTCCATAAGTGTATAAAAAAGACCAAGCTGATAAACCTTCATATAGTGTTGTAATACCATGATGCCAACCCGCATGTATTTCTTGCCATTTTCCTTTAAGGTGATAATAGTTCGCTTCTTTCATCTTGTTATAACGTGTTTGGAATTGGTAATGTAAGCCAAATGAATGATAGTTTTTTTTCTTGGTAAATTTCGTAAATTCAACTTCAGCTTCTAAACTTGCAAGGAATTTATTATTTCCTAAGTCAACATTCTCTTTAAAGTTTACAAGGTTTTTTCTTAAAAGACTAGCACCAATTCCAAGATGGAATTCATTACTGTTTTTTAAGGATATTTTTTTTACTATGTTGGCAGAAAAACCAATATCAATTGAGGTATTAAAAGTAGCGGTGTTTACCCCTAAATGGCTCCCGAAATTGACAAACAGTTTTCTTTTTTTATGTGTCAAAAGGGCAGGGTAATAATGGTGGTTAAACTCTATTCCACCTAAGAAAAAATCGTTGTTTTTTAATTCTAAAATCTTTCCGTTTCTGTCTGTGTATTTATAGTGTACTTGATTTAATCCATAATACCGCCTTCCATAAGGGTCTTCTCCACCTGCAATATTGCTATGAAACCACTCGATACTTTCATCACTTGTAATAAACGAAAAAGGATATTTTCCATTGGTAATTAAATAGGAGCGAAGTGAAATACTAAGCTCGTGCTCTTTAGCAATTGGAATGGAAATATCAAATCGAAATCCTTTAATTACCGCATCAATAAGGATGTTCATATATTCAGAAGGAGTCGTTACTTGGTCTATGAAATTGAACTGTCTATTGTACCAAATTTGATTGCTAAATTGATCTCTTATGTGTTGGTTTTTTGGTAAATATGCTTCAACAAATGGATGAAATGTATTCCCGCTTTCTGAGCTAAATCTAATGGAAGTGGTATGGGGAGCTTTAATTTTAAAATGTTGCTTTACTCTAGAGCTGAAAATTCCAAAATGGTGTGTAGAAAGGAGGCTCGGATTTTCTATTCCGTTTTTAAAATAGATAGAATCTTTCTTTTGAGAAAAAGAAACTAGTGAAATGAAAAATAAGAAAATAAAAAACATCTTCTTCATTTTGTAAAAGTACAGCAAAGTTTTAAAAAACAAAAAAGCAACCCCTTAGGATTGCTTTTTTGTGTGTACCTATGAAATAGGTGTTTTATGCATTTAATGGTTTTCCGTCCCAAGCAGCTTTTGCAGCTTCTTTAATTGCTTCAGAATAGGTTGGGTGGCCATGACAAATTCTAGCTAAGTCTTCTGCTGATGCTCTGTATTCCATGGCAACGGCAGCTTCCATAATTAAATCGGCAGCGCGAGCACCAACAATATGAACTCCTAAGATTTCATCAGTAGTCTTGTCTGCTAATACTTTTACAAACCCATCAATATCTCCACTAGCCCTAGATCTACCTAAAGCTCTCATTGAAAATTTACCAGACTTATAATCAACTCCAGCATTTTTTAGTTCGTCTTCAGTTTTACCAACTGCAGCTACTTCAGGCCAAGTGTATACAACACCAGGAATTAAATTATAATCGATATGAGGTTTTTCCCCTGCTAAATATTCAGCAACAACAACGCCTTCTTCTTCGGCTTTATGTGCTAACATGGCGCCTTCTACAACATCACCTATTGCATAAATGTTAGAAACATTTGTCTGTAAGTGCTCGTTGATTTTAACTTGATTTTTATCGTTTAATAGTACACCTGCATTCTCTAAACCTAATCCTTCTGTATATGGTTTACGTCCAACTGCAACTAAACAATAATCTCCAGTAAATGCTACTTCTCTTCCCTTTTTATCTGTCGCTTTTATAACTACTTCATCACCATTTCTTTCTACAGCAGATACTCCATGACTGGTAGCAAATTTAATTCCTTGTTTCTTTAAGACTTTTTGTAATTCTTTAGAAACATCAGCATCCATAGTAGGTGTAATTTTTGGAGCATATTCTACAACTGTAACGGCTGCACCTAGTCTTTTATATACAGATCCTATTTCTAAACCGATAACACCACCACCAATAACAATTAAATGTTTTGGTATTTCTTTTAATTTTAAAGCTTCTGTAGAGGTAATTATTCTTTCTTTATCTAAGCTGATAAAAGGAAGTGTAGCAGGTTTTGAACCTGTAGCAATAATAATATTTGTTCCTTCGATTATTTCATGAGAACCATCATTTTTTGAGATCTTAACATGCGTTGCATCAACAAAAGAACCTAGTCCTTCAAAAACGTCAATGTTATTTTTATCCATTAAATATTTAATTCCGCCAGTAGTTGTTTCTACGATGTTTGCTTTACGAGCAACCATTTTTGAAAAGTCTACTTTAGGAGCTTCAATAGAAATTCCATGAGTGTCAAAATGGTTTACAGCATCATAATAATGATGAGAAGAGTCTAGTAATGCTTTTGATGGGATACATCCAACATTAGTACAAGTACCTCCTAAAGTTGCATATTTTTCAATGATGGCAACTTTTTTACCTAATTGAGAAGCTCTAATAGCGGCTATGTATCCTCCGGGACCAGAACCAATAACGATGATATCGTATTTCATTGTAATCGAATTTTGTTTTTACAAATAACAGACGCAAATTTACAATAATTGTAGATTTTAACTCCTATTGATAAAGAATTGTTTTAAGTTGTTTTTTTGTCGTTTTTTGTTGTTGTAAATTTCAATGTGTTAGAAAGTTTTCAAATGAAAAGAGTCTTGATTATAGGAGCTGTTTGGGTAGAACCAAATTCTTCTGCTGCTGGAAGTAGAATGTTACAACTAATAAGGTTGTTTTTAGAAGAAGAGTATGCAGTCACTTTTGCAACAACTACTCAAAAAACAGCAAATGCCTTTGATTTAGAAGCTATAGGTGTACCTGAAATTACAATTGAATTAAATGCCAGCTCTTTTGATGATTTTGTAAAAGAGTTAAATCCAAGCATAGTTGTTTTTGATCGTTTTATGATGGAAGAACAATTTGGATGGAGAGTTGCAGATACTTGCCCAACTGCAATTCGAATTTTAGATACAGAAGATTTACATTCATTGAGAAATGTTAGGCACGAAGCGATCAAGAAAAAACACGACTTTTTAATCGCTGATTTATTGAGTTCTGATATTGCTAAAAGAGAAATAGCGGCAATTTACCGTTGTGATTTGTCTTTGATAATTTCAACTTTTGAAATGGATTTGTTACAAAATGTATTTAATATTGATCGTAGTTTATTGTGTCATTTACCTTTTCTGTTAGAAACAATTACTACTGAAATTCAAGAAGATTGGAAAACTTTTGAAGAGCGAAATTATTTTGTGACCATTGGTAATTGCTTACATGCACCTAATGTTGATGCTATTTTGCAACTAAAAAAACATATTTGGAGAGCGGTTAGAAAGCAATTGCCAAATGCAGAGATGCATGTGTATGGAGCATATCCAACACAGCAAGTTTTACAATTACATGATAAGAAAGAAGGCTTTATAATAAAGGGGTTTACAGAAAATGCAAGCGAAGTAATTTCAAATGCAAAAGTAGTGTTGGCTCCAATACGTTTTGGTGCTGGAATAAAAGGGAAGTTAACAGAGGCAATGTTAAATGGAACGCCGAGTATTACTACAAAAATTGGCGCAGAAGGAATGCATGCTGAATTACCTTGGAATGGTTTTGTAATTGACAGTCATGATGCGTTTATTGCGAATGCAATTAAGCTATATACTGATAGAGAATTATGGGAAAAATCTCAAAAAAAAGGCGTTGAAATTATTAATCAATTATACGATAAAGATAAAATTACTTCATCATTTTTATCTCGGATTGAAGTGCTAAAATCAAACTTAAAACAACTAAGAAGTAAAAACTTTATAGGCAGTATATTACAATATCAAACTCTAAGAAGCACCAAATACATGAGTAAATGGATTGAAGAAAAAAACAAGAAGTGATATTTATAAACCGATTTTTAACCCTAAAAAAACACTGCCTTTGATGTTTCTATGGGTATTGTACGTGACGGTCAAATCATTCCGATCTATTGCTTGATATATCAGGCTTGCTCTAAGTTTTTTAGAAACAGGATAGTTCACTTCAAAGTTGGCGCTCAGCCCCATAAATTTACCCAAATTCCTTAAAATTAATCCATGATCAATTAGCACTCCAAAGTTAAATTTGGGTAAAAAAAAGAATTCATGTATATAGCCAAAACCAAGTAAAAACCGTTTGAAATTAGACCCCAGTAAATCTGCATACTCAATACCAACATACATTACAATTTTGCTGCTTGAAAAGCTAAAAGCATCAATTTCTAGTTTGGTTAATATGTCTGGGGTATACATTCCATTCCCTCTTTCATCTCCTACAAAAAGCATTCTGAAGTCTTGATGTACGGATAAAGACAAGTCTGATTGTCCTTTACAGAACAACGCAGAAAGTAGGCAAAAACAATAGAGTAACTTTTTCAACGTATACAGCTTAGTCAATCATTTTTTGCTGTTAGGGAAAGAAAATATGAAAGGGAATTCCTTCTAAGGTACGAAATTTTAAGGATATTGAGGTTTTTACACTTTTTTTGGAATCAAAAAATATTATTCTTTCGTAGGTTGATAATCTAATGGTAGCATGTTTGCAAATGATTCAAAGGCCCAATACCCCTCAGTTAAAATTGCATGTGGATCTACAAGTACCCCAGTAGGCTGTATAATTGATTTGCTTTTAATAAGTGTAATATTTGAAGTTTGAACACCAGTTGCTCGTTTTCTTTTGCCAAACATACCTTTTAAGTAGTTGTCTTCTTCCTTTTCCTTTTTATAAATGATTAAAAGGTGATCTTTAAAATTAAGATAAGGCCTATGTTTACTGATAGAAGTCATTTCGTTGTATGGAAGATTTCGCTTATATAAAAAATCTTTATATTTTGGTTTTGAGCTTTTTCCAGCAATTACTAATGCACTGTCTAAAGGAGTTAAGGGATTTGTACTATTTCTTGAAATATTGATGGTTTCTCTATGTATATAAATCAATTCTCTTGCTTTTTTAATTTCTTCATCCGTTGGTCTGTCAGGGTTGAGTACCCTTTTAAATTGATTTATCACAAAGCCATTTTGAGCAAGGTTCTTTTTTAGTAAACTTTTTAAAAAATGTACCTGTGATCCATTATAGGCTTCTAGCCTATTGCGTTGCCATTTTTTCTTTACCTTCTCTTTTAAGTTACTATACCTGGCATAGCCGCTAAAAAATAGTCGCTGATTTTTAATTGAAAATTGAATAAGGTCGTAGCTAATTAAATACCCTAAGTCTTTGTGTTTAATTTTTAAAGGCTCCTTAGCTACAGCAATTAATTCACCAGTTTTAGAATTGTAATCAAAACGTAACGTTTTTGGATTTAGAATAATACAGGCTTTCGCGAATTTAGTTTTTCCTAAAAACAAGCTTTTAAATCGGGATAAATTATATTTCCAGTCAGCATTGTAATTTGTTTTTTTAAGAACGACTTCATCTAAAACATGTGAATCTGGAGCAAGCTTAAGACGGAGAAAACCTATTTTAAAATTTGTATTTATCTTAAGTCTTGATGTTGAATATCCAATAAATGAAACTACTAAATCATAATTTCCTTTTGTTACTTTTAATCTAAACTCCCCTTTGTTGTTAGTAGAGGTTCCAATAGTTGTATTGTTTAAATATACTGATGCTCCTTCTAAAATTTCATTAGAATTTGTTGTCACCTTACCTTCGATGTATGTTTGAGAAAAAGTAGAAATAGAGAGAATTGACAATAAAATAAATATAAGTCCTTTTTTCATGATTTTTTTTTCATAAAAATAAGAACTTATACTCAATGTATGGTCTACAAAAAAGTTAATTATTAATTAAACCAGCCCTTTTTAACAAGGCATCTGGTTTAGGTTCTTGACCTCTAAACCGTTTGTATAATTCCATTGGCTTCTCAGTGCCTCCTTTAGACAATACGTTTTCTTTAAATTTTGTAGCGACTTCTTTATTGAAAATTCCTTTTTCTAGAAAATATTCAAAAGCATCTGCATCTAAAACCTCGGCCCATTTGTAAGAATAATATCCAGCAGAATAACCACCTTGAAATATATGAGAAAATGCAGTGCTCATACAATTTTCAGCGACATCTGGGTATAATTTTGTTTCTGCAAAAGCAGCAGTTTCAAATTCTTTAACGGAGGTAATTGTGTCTGGCGATTGACCTCCGTGCCAATACATGTCTAAAAGGCCAAAACTTAACTGACGTAAGGTTTGCATTCCTTCATGAAAACTTGCAGATTCTTTAATTTTTGTAACGTATTCCATTGGAATTATTTCACCAGTTTCATAATGTTTAGCGAACAATTCTAACGCTTCTTTTTCGTAACACCAGTTTTCTAAAACCTGACTTGGCAGCTCTACAAAATCCCAAGAAACAGAAGTTCCAGATAAACTATTGTAAGTAGTGTTTGCTAACATGCCGTGTAATGCATGCCCAAACTCATGAAACAATGTTGTTACTTCATTAAAGGTTAATAAAGAAGGTTTTGTATCTGTTGGCTTGGTGAAGTTACAGACAATAGAAATATGTGGCCTGTCATTAACGCCATCTTTTACTTGTTGAGGTTTATAAGAAGTCATCCATGCACCATTTCTTTTTCCTGGTCTAGGATGGAAATCAGCATAAAAAATTGCAATAAAATTACCGGTTGTATCAATTACATTGTATGTTTTAACCTCTTTATGGTAGGTGTCAATATTAAAAACTTCTTCAAATTTTAAATCGTACAATTTACTTGCTATTGTAAAGACACCATCAATTACATTTTCTAATTTGAAATAAGGTTTTAAGATTTCTTGATCTAAATTAAATCGTTCTTTTTTAAGTTTTTCTGCGTAATATGCTCCATCCCATTTCTGCAATTGATCAATTCCGTCTAGTTTTTTAGCATAGGCTTCTAGTTCATCAAATTCTTTCTGAGCTGCTGGTTTTGCTTTTTGCAATAAATCATTCGAAAAAGAAATTACTTTTTCGGGAGTTTCTGCCATTCGTTCTTCTAAAACAAAATGCGCGTGCGTTTGATATCCTAATAAATTAGCTCTTTGATGACGTAACTTTACGATAGCTAAAACCGTTTTTTCGTTATTAAATACATTGTCTTGAAATGCCTTTTTCCCAGCTGAAATCGCCAATTCTTTACGAAGTTCTCTATTTTCTGCATAGGTCATAAAAGGAATATAACTAGGGTAGTCTAATGTGAAAACCCACCCTTTTTTACCTTTTGATTTTGCTACTTCTTTTGCAGCTTCTTTTACGCTGTCAGGTAAGCCAGATAATTCACTTTCAGTAGTAATAGCCATCTCAAAAGCATTGGTTTCTGCTAATACATTTTCTCCAAATTGCAATGATAATTTTGATAACTCGGCATCAACTTTACGTAGTTCAGTTTTATCAATGTCGTTTAAATTAGCTCCATTTCTTGCAAAACCTTTGTATTGTTTTTCTAACAACATAGTTTGCTCAACTGTTAATGTTAAGCTTTCTTTTATGTCGTAAACAAATTTGACTCTTTTAAATAATTGTTCATTTAAAGTGATGTCATTTTTAAATTCACTCAACCAAGGAGAGATTTCTTTAGCAATTTTCTGAATTTTATCAGAAGTTTCTGCAGAATTTAAATTAAAAAAAATACTCGTGATCCTACCTAGTTTTTGACCTGTAAAATCTAATGCAGCTGTTGTATTCTCAAATGTTGGAGTGGCAGTATTTGAAGCTATTAACTCAATTTCTTTTTTCGTGTTTTCAATTTCAGTTTTAATTGCAGGTTTATAATCTTCTGCAGAAATTTTTGAAAAAGGGGCTGTACTAAACTCTTGTAATAATGGATTCATTTTGTCTTTCGTTGTAATCAAGGCAAATATAATTGTAAATATTTACTAAAAGTGATCTCATTGTTAAAAATCGAAGAAATGCTTTATCGACACTTATTTTTCTCTAATCGATAGTATTTGCTGTTTGGGCTAGAATGCAGTTCTTCTCGATTAAGAGAACAATAAATTTGAATAGCTAAAGGATTTTACTATGCTGAAAAAGTATTTTTTTTTATTTCTAATAAGCTGTTCATGCTTTTTGTATGCACAGATACCATGCTCTTCTGGTTTTACTTTAAATGGGAGTGATGATTATATTACTGTGCCAAATACAGATGCAATTAATTTACAAAATACAGAAGACAGGACTATTGAATTTTGGTTTAGAACCTCAGATATTACTACAAGACAAGTATTGTATGAAGAAGGAGCCCAAGTAAACACACTACTGTTTTTTATTGAAGATGGAAGATTGTATTGTGGTGGCTATAGATCAAATGCGCAAACAAATTCTAATAGATGTTTTTTTAGAACGGCTATAGGTGATATTGAAGTGGATACTTGGATTCACGTAGCGTTGACGTTAGAAAATGCCGACACATTTAAATGGTATGTAAATGGAGTCGAGAAAGATGTTCAGGATGGCCTTATCGTAAATGTACATACTGGGGATGTTAGTCTTGGAAGAAATGGAGGAGGCATTCGGTACCCTTCTACATTAGTGAGTAATTGGACTTCGAGTTCTGTAGGAGGATCTACTTCTGAAACCTATAACCATACTTTTACTTCTCAGGACAATGCTGATAATAATTTTTCTGGAAGCATTTCGCTGTTTAGAATTTGGAATGTTGCGCGAACTCAATCAGAGGTAGCAACCAATAAATCTATTTTTTTAACATCTGGAACTGATTTAGTTGCGTATCAAGAAGGAGATGAAATCCATCACATCCCTAATAATGGGGCTAGTATTTCTGCAACTGCGACTGCAGTGGACAGTGGTGATAGCTATGAATGGACAGGAGCGGTTTCTGAGACCTATACAGCTTCTGGAAACTGGACAACTACTGCTCCAGATGTAAATAAAATACAAACGGTAACTATTAGTAGTGGAGGAAATACTCCTGAGATTAGTTCAGAAGCCAGAATCGGGAGATTGACTGTTAATGTAGGGGCTGAAATTATTGTAAAAGACGGTGGAACATTAAATGTGTATTACGGCCTTGAAAATAATGGAACAATTGCTGTTGAAAATGGTGGGGCATTAATTTATAATTCTTGCTCTGGATCTGTTACAGGTTCAGGTACTTTTACGATTCAAAGAAATTCCCCGAATTATTCAAACCCTTATTTTTTTTCATATTGGAGTTCTCCAATCATTGAATCTGATTCAGATCCAAGTTCATTGTTCCCTTTAAACCCAGTTATATATTGTTTTAATTCGAGTGTTTCTAATGCCGATTGGGTTTCCAATGCAGGCGCAAATATGATTCCTGGAATGGGGTATGCAATTAGATCTGAAAGTTCGGGTAATTTTTCAACGTCCTTTAATGGAGAAATAAATCAAAGTGATATCTCTATAAATGTCTATTTTAATTCGAATCTAGAGAGTACAGACCCTACCAATGTATGGTCTACTGAAGGCGATAATTTAGTTGGGAATCCATATGCTTCAGCAATAGATTGGGATTTAATAATAACAGATACAGATAATTCAGGAGTGTTAGAGGGGACTATTTATTATTGGGATCAAAGCACCGCAGAAGTAGGAGATAATCTAGTTTCAGACTATAAACAATACAATCTTACAGGAGGGGGTACAAATACCGCTACAGGGAAAATAGGAGTAGGTCAGGGTTTTTTTGTGAGAACAACAAGTGCAGGTACTTTAAACTTTAAAACAACACATCAGATTGTAGGAGGTAACAATCAATTTTTTAAAGGGAAATCAAAGATAATAAGCGATAAGAAAAACGGACGTTCATGGTTTTTACTTCGAAGAGGAAATGAAATAAATTCTATCTTAGTTGGGTTTTTAAAAGGTGCTACTATTAAATTTGACAATTTATATGATGGTCCATTCGACGTGACAAATACAAAATTAGGGTTCTATTCTTTAATTGAAAACCAAAAAAAAGCAACCATACAAGGACTTCCTGAATTGACAACTATTGAAGAGGTGATTCCATTGGGTTTTGTTGTCGATAAAATAGGAACCTATACCATAGAAATTAGTGAGGAGCATATCGACACTGATTATTCTACTTTTTTGAAAGATACTGAAGCAAATAAGGTGATTGATTTAAGAAAAGGATCTTATGCTTTTACAGTGAATAGTGTCGGTGAAAACAATACACGATTTAAAGTGCATTACACTAAAGATCCCCAAACGTTGAAGATCGGTGATCAATTAATAAAGTTATCTAAATTATTGGCCTATGTGAATGCAAACAATCAATTGGTTGTTCAATTAAAACATACACTAGAGGAGATAAGGAGGGTGAAAATAGTAAATATTTTAGGGAAAGAAGTCGATTCGTATGGTGTAAAGGAGCCTAGAAATATATCAAACCTAAAATCAGGAATGTATATTGTAGTTGTTGAATTGGATTCGGGCAGACGTATGAGTAAAAAAATAATCATCATGCATAAATGATGATTATTTTTTAATGTTTTTAGAGAATACGTTAAGCTTATTTTCTTACTCTAAGTGAAGCTTGTTCAACTTTTAATTTCAATCCTTCTTTATAGGCAACAATTTTATCCAACACACATTTGTCTGAAGCTCCAATAATTTGAGCAGCTAAGATTCCCGCATTTTTAGCGCCATCTAAAGCAACTGTTGCAACAGGAACACCACCTGGCATTTGTAAAATAGAGAGTACAGAATCCCAACCGTCGATAGAATTTCTGCTTTTTACAGGAACTCCAATAATTGGTAAAGGACTCATTGAAGCAACCATTCCTGGTAAATGTGCAGCACCCCCAGCACCTGCAATAATAACTTTGATACCACGAGTGTGTGCATTTTTAGAATACGCAACTAATTTGTCTGGTGTTCGATGAGCAGAAACGATATCTACCTCAATTTGAATATCGAAACTTTCTAAAATATCTATTGCTTCTTGCATGATTGGGAGATCTGAATCGCTTCCCATTATAATTCCTACCATCTTTTCTATTTTGTCACCTCGAATAAAATCGAGAGGTTATTTGCTTATTACTCTAATTGTTTCTTTTACTTTTTGGGCTGTTTTTCGAGCTTTATTAATGTCTTTATCAACCACCGTCACATGCCCCATTTTACGAAAGGGTTTGGTTGTTTTTTTTCCATAAATATGAGGTGTAACTCCATCAATTTGTAGTACTTTCTCAATGTTTTCATAAATTACATCACCAAAAAAACCATCTGCCCCTACTAAATTAACCATAATTCCGGCAACTTTACTACCTGTATTTCCTAATGGTAGGTTTAATACTGTTCTTAAATGTTGCTCAAATTGACTCGTGTAACTCGCTTCTATACTATAATGCCCAGAATTATGAGTTCTAGGAGCAACTTCGTTTATTATAATTTCATCATCATTAGTTTGAAACATTTCTACAGCCAATAAACCAACATGTTCAAATGATTTTGCAACATGCAATGCGATTTCCCTTGCTTTATTTGCAACAGAATCATCAATTCTTGCAGGGCAAATTACATATTCAACCTGATTTGCCTCAGGGTGAAACTCCATTTCAACAACCGGATATGTTTTGATTTCTCCGAATGCATTTCTGGCAACAATTACTGCCAATTCGTTTTTAAACGGAATCAATTCTTCAATAATACAATCGGTATCAGCTAAGTTCTCAAGATCATGTAAAGTACGAACCACTTTAACACCAGTTCCATCATATCCAAACTGTGCAGATTTCCATACAAATGGCAACTCAACGGTATGCTCTTTGCAATAAGATAATAATGCTGCCTTGTTAGAGAAACGTTTATGAGGAGAAGTGGGAATGCTATTTTTCACAAAGAAATCTTTCTGTTTTCCTTTGTGTTGAATGGTTTCAATTACCGCGGGTTGCGGGTAAATTTTTAAGCCTTCTTTTTCTAATTGATACAACGCATCAATATTTACATGTTCTATTTCAATGGTTAGAACATCTACTCGTTTTCCAAAATTGTAAACGGCGTCAAAATCTAATAAACTTCCAAGATGAAACTCATTGCAAATTTGAGCACAAGGAGCGTTTGGAGAAGCATCTAAAATAGCTGTATGTATATCGTATTTTTGAGTTTCGGCAAGTAACATTCTTCCTAATTGACCGCCACCGAGAACGCCTAATTTAAAATCGGAAGAAAAATAATTTTTCACTGTAATAGTTTAGTTGTGTGTTGTGCTTGCAAAAATAAGAATCTATTTGATTCTGAACTATTAAAAGTTTGTGATTCGTAAAACGGTTCCATTTAAATTTGTGACTAAATATTCCCTGGCGGAGTGAGAAACCCCATTAGTCAATGGCGCTCCGTTTAATATATTAAACTCACTATCATCACATGGACATTTCATTCTAATACTATTTTCAACAACCATTTGAGAACAACTACTCGGTGAAATATGAGGCGCTGAACGCTCATAAGCTTTAAATTGTGTCCCGTTTATATTATAAACAATAATTCCACTAATGCCTCCAGTAGCATACCCCCATCCACCAGGAACCGTTAGATTGACGTATGTAGGTAAACTTAAATTTATGGTTTCATTAACGGGAATATATGGTAAAATGTCATTATTTTGATTATTGTTTGTGCAGTTGCTAAAGGCCAATACTGTAATTATGGCAAAAAAGAATTTTTTCATTATTGAAATTTTGATGTTGTTTTTTAAACGTGGACAAGTTACAAATATTTTGTATATTTGCGTATGAATCTCATGCTGATAAAACGGTGATGAGATTTTGTGTTTTATAAAATATAAGGTTAGGATTATGAGTGAAGTATCATATTATTCAGTAGAAGGGTTAAAAAAATTAAAAGACGAATTGCATCAATTGGAGCAGGTGGAGCGCCCTAGAGTTACGCAAGAAATTGCCGATGCAAGAGATAAAGGTGATTTGAGTGAAAATGCAGAATATCATGCTGCAAAAGAAGAACAATCGCATTTGGAATTTAAAATAGCAAAATTAAAAAATGTTGTTGCCAGTGCAAGAATTATAGATGAATCTCAATTAGATACCTCTAAAATCTTAATACATTCTGTAGTGAAGATAAAGAATACTGCGAATAAAATGGACTTTACATATACGTTAGTAGCAGATTCTGAATCGGATGTTAGAAACGGAAAATTATCTGTGAATTCTCCAATAGGAAAAGGGTTATTAGGTAAAGAAGTAGGTGAAATTGCAGAAATTGAAGTGCCAAACGGAATTATGAAGTTTGAGGTTGTAGAGATTTCTAGATAAAAAATAAACATATTTTATAAAAAAAAGGCATTGCAGTTGCAATGCGTTTTTTTTATATTAATTCTTCAGATTCTTTATCTATCTCTTCATTTAATTTTGAAATACTTTGATACCCTTTAACAATCATTACCAATGCATAAATGTGTACTCCAAATGATAACCAATCTTGAAAAATAAGTAACAACATTGCATCTAGGGAATATATAAGTATACCAATCATAAAAGCGGGCTTGCTTAATTGTTTGGCAAATGACCAAATGATGGCAAATACACCCGATATTAAGACACTAATTAAAGCAGCACTTAAGCTTAGTTCTCCATTTGTGACAATAAATATACCTTCAATTAATTGGGTAATCCCTAATCCAAAAATAAAGGAAACACTACCTCCGAAAAAAAGGATTAAAGTATTGATAATTGATAAACCACTTATCCATAAAAACCATTGTGCACCATTGTTTAGACGTGAAACACTATTTATAACTTCTTGACTTGGTATTGCTTCAATTTTATCTTTTTCAATTGCATCAAGATTAAAATCTTTACATGCGCCTATAAAGGCGGCTTTTTCATCATTAAGGCTACAAACTAGCCCGACGTTAATATTCATTTTTCTGTTTAAACATACTTTACAGTATTCTAAATGTTGCTCTCTTGTCATAGGGTCTTTTTTAATAATAAGTGTGAATATAAACTTTATTTGAAGATTTTTGTGTTTATATTTGATGTTAAATACCTTACATTAAAATAATGAGCAGCATCTTTACCAAAATCATTAAAGGAGAAATTCCTTCTTATAAAATAGCAGAAGACCAAAATTATTATGCTTTTTTAGACATCAATCCCAATTCAAAAGGGCATACTTTGGTAATTCCTAAAAGGGAAGTTGATAAACTTTTTGATTTAGATCCTGAGACTTATATCGGTTTAATGAAGTTTGCTCATAAAGTTGCAAAAGCACTAGAAAAAACGGTTTTGTGTAATAGAATAGGAATGACAGTAGTTGGTTTAGAGGTGCCCCATGCGCATGTGCACTTAATTCCAATTAACAAGGTCTCTGATATTAATTTTACAAGTAAAAAACTAAAGATGAATCATGAAGAGTTTGTTGCATTGGCTGAAAAAATTTCAACTAAATTTTAATTTTTTTGTAGTAAAACACGAATACTGCTTCCTTTAGTGAGTTCAGACTTTTTTACAAATATTTTTCCATTATGATATTCTTCTACGATTCGTTTAGATAAGGATAATCCTAAACCCCAACCACGCTTTTTAGTTGTAAATCCTGGTTTGAAAATTTGTTTAAATTGTGATTTTGGAATTCCTTTTCCAGAATCAGAAACCGTAATTTGAATCCATTTATCTGTAGTAGAAATTTCTAAAGTCAAACTTCCTTTTCCTTTCATGGCATCAATTGCATTTTTCACCAAATTCTCTATAACCCAGCCAAATAATTCTTGGTTAATTTTTGAGAAGGCGTCATCAACGGTCGAATTAAATTGAAAAGATACCTGCTTAGAACTTCGGTCTTTTAAATAATCGAAAGCCGCTTTAGAAGCACTTATAATATTGTGTTTTTTTAATTCTGGTACAGAGCCAATTTTAGAAAATCGATTGGCAATAGTGTTTAGTCTATCAACATCTTTTTCCATTTCCATCACATGATCTTGATCTATGCTTTCTGTTTTTAGTATTTCTATCCACCCTAATAAAGAAGATAATGGTGTGCCAATTTGATGTGCAGTTTCTTTTGCCATTCCTGTCCACAATCTATTTTGTTCTGAAATTTTATTAGAAGAAAACAGCATGTAAATAACCATTAAAAACAGCAATAGAATCAAGATTAATGCAATTGGATAATAGGTTAGCTTATTTAGTAAATCAGAATTTCGATAGTATACATATTCAGTGACCCCTTCATATTTCATTTCAATAGGAGGGTTTTGACTTTTCATAATTTCCAATTGAGATTTTACATACTCAGAATCTTTAGCCTTTATTGAATCTAGGTTGTGAAACTCTTTAATTGTTCCATCTTGGTTGACTAAGATAATAGGAATATTGGTGTTGGCTTCTAGAATTTTAAGAGGTAAAGTTACACTAGCATCTAAATCAGTATTGGTAGCTAGTTCTTTCTGAGCAGCTGCAAAAATTTCCATTTTAGCCCGTTCCTCTTGTTTAAATTTTTGAAAGAATATATAGGTGTTCCAAAGGATTAAAGAAACAATGATAAATAATACGAAAATGATGATTCGTTTGGTGAAAACTGTATTTTTAAATAAGCTCATGTATTACAAATATAATCTATATTATTACATAACCCATTTTATAAAATGATAGTATATTTACACCTCATAATAAATTGATAAAATGCTTTCTATAGACCCAAAAGAAATACCAACAGGTAAATTACACGGTTATTTATTAGGTGCTGTTGCGCCAAGGCCAATTGCATTTGCAAGCACTATTGATGCTGATGGGAACCCTAATTTATCGCCATTTAGTTTTTTTAATGTGTTTAGTGCCAATCCGCCAATCATGATATTTTCTCCGGCGAGAAGAGTTCGAGGCAATACGACGAAACATACTTTAGAGAATGCAATGGAAACCAAAGAAGTGGTGATTAATGTTGTGAATTATGACATTGTGCATCAAATGTCTTTAAGTAGTACAGAGTATGCTAAAGGTGTAAATGAATTTGATAAAGCAGGTTTTACCATGTTAAAATCGGATAAGATAAAGCCTTTTAGAGTCGCTGAATCCCCTGTGCAGTTTGAATGCAAAGTAACTGAAATAATTCATCTGGGTAATGAAGGAGGAGCAGGGAATTTAATTGTATGTGAAGTAGTGAAATTACATATAAATGAGGCTGTTTTAGATGAGAATGGAGCCATAGATCAACATAAGATTGATTTGGTTGCAAGAGCAGGAGGTAGCTATTACTCTAGGGCAAAAGAAGGGTTTTTTGAGATTCCAAAACCAATCTCAACCTTAGGTATTGGTGTAGATGAAATTCCTTTAGAAATAAGAAATAGTACTGTGTTAACAGGGAATGATTTAGGGAAATTAGGGAATGTTGAGCAATTGCCAAGTCAAGAAAATGTTGATAACTTTGCAAAAGACAATGCTAAATTTATTGGGCTAAACAATCTAAAAAAACATACATTTGCCAAACAGTTTTTAAATACGAATGATACAGAAAGTGCCTGGAAAGTACTTTTAATTAAATAGAACAAGAATATGGAAGTTATTGGAAAAATTAAATTAATTAACGAGACACAAACTTTTGGTGCAAGTGGTTTTAGAAAACGTGAAGTAGTTGTTACAACTGATGAGCAATATCCACAAATGATTATGATTGAGTTTGTTCAAGATAAATGTGATTTGTTAAACAGTTATGCTGTAGGTCAAGATGTGAAAGTTTCTATCAACTTAAGAGGTAGAGAATGGATCAATCCAGAAGGAGTTGCAAAATATTTTAATTCAGTGCAAGGATGGAGAATTGAAGCAATGCAAGCAGCAGCGCCTCAAGATTTGCCACCTGTTGATCAATTTAAACCAGCGGCTGATACTTCTAGTACAGAGCCAGACGATTTACCTTTCTAGGAATATCTTTATACATTATAAAAAAAGCAGCCAATTGGCTGCTTTTTTTTGTAGCTTATTTATCTCCCAATTGTTTAAACTTAAAACGATCATTTTTTGCTGGTACATGTTCTTTCTTCATGATTTTTGCGAGTTGTTTTACAATATCAGGAAATTTTTCAGCAAGGTTATGTTGCTCTTTGATGTCAATATCTAGATTGTACAATTCGATTTCTAAATTTCCTTTAAAAATATTTTTTCGAATCGCTTTCCATTTTCCCATTCTTACCGCTTGTTGTCCTTGGTAACTTGGGAATTCCCAATACAGAAAATCATGATTTTGTTGCGTTTCTCCAATCAATGTGTTTTTAAAACTAAGCCCATCCGTTTCTTTAGGTGTATCAAGTCCCGCAATATCCATTAAAGTCGGCATCATGTCATAAAAGGCAGAAATATGAGTTGTTTTCGAGCCAGATTTAATCGTATTTGGCCAGCTTGCAATTAATGGAACTCTAATTCCACCTTCATATACAAAGCCTTTCGTTCTACCGTAATTGTTGTCAAAAGGTTTGGCACTATCAAAAAAGGTAGCATCAACTCCTCCAGTATACGTTGGCCCATTATCACTTGTGAAAACGATGAGTGTGTTTTCATATATTCCTTGTTTTTTCAATTCAGAAATTAATTCACCCAATTGCATATCTAAGTAGGTAATCATTGCTGCGTAGGTAGCATTTGGATGTTGTGTTGGGAAATAGCTTCTACCTGTATATGGTTTTTCATCTCCAAATTCTTTTCGATACGCTTCTGTATATTCGGTTGGAATTTGCAAAGGAACATGAGGAAGTGGAGATGCATAATACATAAAGAAAGGGGTGTCTTTATTTTTTTTTATAAATTCCAATGATTTTTGATGAATTAGGGCTGGAGCGTAGTCATTTTGCTGTGTAAAACGAGCATAACTTTTAGGGTCATTAATGTCTGCGTCTTTTTCTAAGTTAGAACCTGGATTTACCAATTCATTATTTAAGAGTACTTTGGTCTCATTTTCCCATAAATGTGATGGATATAAATTATGAGCCTGACGTTGACAATTATACCCGTAAAACTCATCGAAACCTTGTTTGTTTGGTACCCCTTCTGTGTTTGGAGCCCCTAGCCCCCATTTGCCAAAAACAGCGGTTGTATAGCCTGCTTTTTGTAATTGTTTCCCTATTGTTATTGTATTTGCAGGTATTGGTCTTTGCCCTTCTAAACCAGGATTGGTAAATGCTTTTGTGTAATTCCAAACATCACCACGTTCTGTCCATTCGTCATTTCCTCGAATATAAGAATGGCCCATGTGTTTTCCTGTTAAAAAAGAATAGCGCGCAGGAGCACAAACTGGAGCGCCAGAATAATGTTGTGTAAATAACATTCCACCTTTTGCCAAGGCATCAATGTTAGGAGTTTTAATTTTTTGCTGCCCCAAAACACCAATTTCTCCATAGCCTAAATCATCTGCTAAAAAATAAATGATGTTGGGTTTTTGTAACGTCTTTTCTTTTGATGAACAATTAAAAAACAGCATGGAAACTAAAGACAGTAAAAGTATTTTTTTCATAAGGATGATAAATTGATGGGTCTAAAATAGGGAAATCTTTGCTATTTTAGCAGTTCTTAAAAAGCAATAATTTTTATGATCTGGTTAACAGATAAAGTCGAATTCCCAAAACCCGAATCTACTTCTGAAGAAGGCGTAATTGCTTTGGGTGGAGATTTGTCTGAAGAAAGATTATTACTGGCTTATAAAAACGGAATTTTCCCTTGGTATTCTGATGATGATCCCATTATTTGGTATTGTCCACCAGAGCGAATGGTGCTATTTCCAAAAGAATTGAAAGTTTCAAAATCAATGAAACAAATCATCAAAAAAGGAAATTTTACAATTACAGAAAACACCGCTTTTAGTGAAGTGATTTTTAATTGCAAGCACATTCTAAGAAATGATGATTTTGGTACTTGGATAACTGATGATATGGAGCAGGCCTATATTAATCTTCATAAAAAGGGCATTGCAAAATCGATAGAAGTTTGGTTTTACGATGTCAATTCTAAAAAACAAGTATTGGTTGGTGGTTTGTATGGTGTTGATTTAGGGAATGGTATTTTTTGCGGAGAAAGCATGTTTAGCTTAATTAGCAATGCCTCAAAATTGGCCTTTATTCATCTAGTACAAAACCATACATACAAACTAATAGATTGCCAAGTATATAATGATCATTTGGCAAGTTTAGGTGCCAGAGAAATTTCTAGGGAAGAGTTTTTGGGAAATTTAGTCTAATTTCTATATTTTAAACCGCCCTTTTTGTGAAAAAAAGGACGATACATACGCTTTTTAAGCGTCTACATAAAGCACTTGACCAGTAATAAACCCATCAACAGAACGTTCAAAAGCTTTACCTACTAATGCACCAGGAACAGGTTGGAAACCAGGCATCATTTCTCCATAAACACTCCAAGCTTCTTCTAAAACAGTTGGATTAATTGAGTTTACACGAATCCCTCTTGGCATTTCAAATGCTATACATTTAACAAAGGTATCGATAGCACCACTTGTAGTTGCATCTGCTATCGCATGCGGAATTGGTTTTACATTCAATATTCCTGTTATCAATGTAAATGAACCATTATCAGCAATGTATTCTTGACCAATACGAACAATATTAATCTGTCCCATCATTTTGCTTAGAATGGTGTTCATCCATTGTTGTTCAGTCATTTCAGTAAAAGGAGCATATTCACAAGTCCCAACAGTATTAACAACGGCATCAAAATGGCCAACATTTTGGTATAGTTTTCTTAAAGATGCTTCACTTGTAATGTCAACTTGAAAGTCACAATTGTCAGCAGAACGGCCCGCAGTAATAACGTTGTGTTTGCCTAAACCTGTTAAAGCCGCTTGCCCCATTTTTCCATTGGCCCCAATTAAAATTATTGTTTTCATATGATATTTATTTTGAGTTAAATCATATGCAAAACTATGAAGTGATTCAGGTTTAAAGGTAGGACATTTGTCTAAAAAGAAATGTTTGCTCTAATTCTACTTAAATGTCTTTGAGTAATACCTAAATATGATGATATGTATTGAAGTGGGATTTTTTGAATGTATTTTGGTTGTTTTGTTATAAGGTCTGTATATCGCTGTTGGGCTTTGTCTTTTTGATGATTGAAAATCCATTTCTCTAGCTCAACATATTCTTTTTCTGCAATTATTTTTAAAAAACGCAACCATTTATTATTTGACTTTGCTAATGTTTCTACAGCCTCTTTTGGTATTGAAAGTATTTCTGCTTTAGTTAGCGCCTGAATGTTTTCTTCTGACTTATTCTCTGAAATGAATGATGAATATGCCATTAATAAATTATCTGGAAATGTGAAACAATAGGTGATTTCATTATCATTATTAGAAAAGTAGAAGGATCGAAAAATACCATCCATCACAAAGCTTAATGTATCACAAGTTTCATTTTGTTTGATAAAGAAATCACCTTTTTGTAAGTGTGTAGTCTTTGTCAAATTTACAAACTCATTGATTTCTTCGTCTGTAAATAGCTTAAAAGCTTTAAGATATCCTATCATTTATGTTGATTGATTTACAAAAATTTATACAAAAGGCTGTTCAATTGATGGACTTGGTTGCGAAAACCATTTAGGGCCTTCGGCGGTCATATATACACAATCTTCGTGACGTACTCCAAATTCTCCAACAATAGAAATGTTTGGTTCAATACTAAAACACATGCCTGGTTCTAATTTTCTGATATTTCCTTTTAGTGCATTTCCCCATTCATGTCCGTCCATTCCAATTCCGTGCCCAGTTCTATGCGGTAACCCAGGTAACTTATAACCAGGTCCAAACCCAGCATCAAGCAATACCTGCCTGGCGTCTACATCTACTTGTTGTAATTCATTCCCTATTTGGGCAGCTTTAAAACCTGCAGCTTGAGATTTTTGTTCTAAATCCCAAATTTCTTGTTGTCTACTAGTAGGTTTTGCTCCAAATACGATGGTTCTACTCATGTCAGAATTATATCCTTCAACTGTACAACCACAATCTACCAAGACGATATCTCCTTTTTTTAGAATTTGAGGTTGTCCGCTTCCATGTGGAAAAGCAGAATCTGGTCCGAAATTAGCCAAGGCAAAGCTGTGATTAGCACCTAATTTTGAATGTGCTTTCGCTACGGCATAAGAAAAATCTGCAGGGGATGAGCCAACTTTTAAACTTGCCAATCCAATTTTTATGGCTTCAATAGTGATATCTGTTGCTTTTTGCATCAATGCTATTTCTGTTGGTGATTTGATCAATCTACATGGAATCGTAACTGAATCAGCACTTACATAGGTATAGTTCGAAGCGTCTTTTTGCAAGCCATTTAAAATAAAATAACGAAAGCGCTCTTCTAATCCAATGTTTCCTTTTGAAATTCCAGCGGCTTTTAATGCAACACCTATTTGTTTAAAAGGGCTTTCATCTTCTTCCCAAGGAAGGACCTCCTTGCCAATCGTAATTTTTTTAAGCAATCGAGGTTTTTCAAAAGCCGGGCAGATATAACGTACTGCTCCAGATGCTGGAATCATAGCAATCATGGGTCTTTCACTTGGCCACCAAGACAACCCAGTAAAGTATTTTAACGAAGTTCCGGCATCTAATAATATAGCTTGCAAACCATTTTCTTGCATTAGCTTTTGGGCCTTTTTTATTCTTGATTTTCGTTCCTCAATAGTTATAGGAACCACATCATTTGTCATTGATTTTAGGGAATCAAAAATGGTAACTTCTTGAATTTCGGTTTCATTTGAAACACAAGAACTCATACCTGTAACTAAAGCTGCACTTGCTCCAAAAGCAGTTCTTTTAATAAAATTTCTTCTTTTCATAATTAGATGGTTGCTAAGTTGAAAAGCTAAGGTATACATTTTATCAACTCACTAATTAGTCTTTATTAATACAATATTATCTAGTTGTTTTGTCGATTGTTTTTTTGTGCTGATTTAATCACTTCTTCATTCTTAAAACTTTCTGGTTGGTTTCTGTCATTACATATTCTTTGATAATTTTAAAACCAAATTTTTTATAAAAAGGTTTTCCGATTTTGTTTTCTTCAAAAACTTCAACTTCTAAAGAATCATGAAATTGATTCATGTGATTTACGAGTTTAGTTCCAATTCCTTTAGAATGATTTTTTGGATCTACAAATAAGCCGCCAATTTCGTTTTTTGTCATAGATATAAAACCAATGATATTGTCTGATTCTTCATATACCCATGTGTCTGAATTTGGTAAATACATATTTCTCATGGCGTTTTTGACCATTTCGTGGAAACCCGTATCTAAAAAGGGATGTGCAAGTAGGGCAGCACTTTCCCAGATTTCTAGTAATTTGGGGATTTCTTCCTCTTTATATTTTCTAATCATTGGTGTATTTTTTTAGCAGTTGATTTTTCATTTCTGTTAGTGGGTAGTTTTCAAATGATGAAAGATAGCTGAGTGCAATTCCGTCAATTTCTGCTATAAAAACATAGCTTAAGAGATCAGAATTTGTTGCGTCAATCTTCTTAAAAATGCTTTTTACGGAGTTAAATAATAAAGTTGCTCTTTCTTTAATCTGATTTTCCAACATTGTTTTTGTTGATGGCTGAAACATGATGTTTAAATTAAATTGATAGAATTGTTTGTTGCTTTCTAATTGTGAAAACACTTCTTCAATAATATCCATTAATTTTTCTGAGGGCCTCTTTTTTGAATCTGTTATGCTCAAGTTCACCATTTCTTCTGTAGACTGCTCATAGATGGCAATAAGTATTTCATCCTTGGATTTAAAATGATGATATACCAAGCCCTTAGAAACTTGAGCATTTTCACATATAGCTGCAACAGATGTTTTTTCAAACCCATGTGTAGCAAAGAGACTTGTCGCTGTTTCTAGGATGATATCTTTTTTGTTTTTCATTTCTGTAATTAACAAACCGACTATTCGGTCTGTAAAAATAATCTTTTTTATTAAAATAGAAGCTTTATCTTTGGAAATCTTAATGTAAATCACATTTTATGGGAATAAAAACCACTCAAAAACAAGTTGACGATTGGATTCAAAATCATGGAGTTCGTTATTTTAACGAGTTGACTAATATGGCACAATTGACAGAAGAAGTTGGAGAAGTAGCCAGAATTATTGCGCGTCGTTATGGTGAACAAAGTGAAAAGGAATCTGATAAATCAAAAGATTTAGGAGAAGAATTGGCAGATGTTTTGTTTGTAACTTTATGTTTGGCAAATCAAACGGGTGTAGATTTACAAGCCGCTTTTGATAAGAAGTTAGAGATTAAAACCAAACGTGATCACGACAGACATCACAATAATAAAAAACTACAATAATGACATTTTTAGAAAAAATAAAATCACCGGGATTCTGGACAAACATGCTTAAAGTGGCGCTGCCTTTTTTAATTTTTGTAACGGTCATTTCTTTATTTATGAATAGTTGGCGAGATATTTTTTCCGGAGAATTTGGAAAAGTAAATGAGCTGAATTTTGCTGATGGGAAATGGCAACGATTTTGGGGTATTAAAATCGTCATTAGTTTTGGGTATGCAATGTATATTGTATTGAAGAAGACAAAATAAAATTCATGAAGAAAGCCTATTTCATATTCTTGTTTATTTGTGCTGTGCAGGTGTCATTTGGGCAAGATACGAGCTATACTCTTGATTTAAATCAAAACAAAACAAGATGGCAAAATTTTAAATATGACATCGGTAATGTTTTTGGAGGTGTAGGATATGCATATACCAGACCGTTGCATTGGGAGAAAAAGCAATGGACAAATTTTGGATATACGGTAGCAGGTACTGGAAGTCTGTTTTTTGTGGATGACGAATTTAATGGTTGGGTAGATGGTTTTCGTAGTGATGTTCCTAGGTGGTTGGCAAATTACGGAAATGATGTAGCCGCTCCTGGAAATAACTACATGATTACAAGTGCCGTGTATCTTACAGGCTTATTTACGGATAATGAGAAATTAAGAAGAACAGGGGTGTTGTTAATCTCTTCTGCAACAGCAACAGGTTTTTTTCAACAAGTATTTAAAAGAATTGTTGGAAGAGCTCGTCCAAAAACGGGGGAGAATTCCAATGTGTTTCAGCCCTTGCATTTTGTTGATTTTGCAAACTATGATTCTTTCCCTTCTGGGCATGCAATGTTGGCATTTACAAATGCTTACGCAATAGCCAAACAATTTGAAAACCCTTGGGTAAAAGCTGGAATTTACACGGTTGGATCAATACCAGGGATCATTCGGATTGTTGACAAATTTCATTGGATTTCGGATATCGCATTTAGTACCGCCTTTAGTATTTTTGTTGTAGAGGCAATTGATCGGTATTTAGATAGAAAATACGCGACGAAATACAATGATAAAAGAACTAAAAAATTAGCTTTTGAACTACAATTCACGCCAAGACAAATAGGAGTAATACTACATTTAGATTAGCTTTTTAGGGCTAATCTAATTGTATTAAATCTATTTGACTCTCTTTTACCTTTTGATTTAGTTGTCTTACATCATCATTAAAAATAACATACAATTTAGATAATTGGGTGTCTATATCTCTTGTAATTTTATTTTTAAAAGCAATTGCTTGGTCTGTTGGTTTGTAGCTTCCCATTCTTGTTAGCGAGTTTAAATGCGCTAGTTTATTATTTAAACGAATTGGAAAATTTAATGGATCTTGACCACTTTTACTTTTTGTTTGATATAAAGTTGTTTCAATTTTTGTGATTTTTTTTGTCAATTCATCAGCGAAATCAAGTAATTTTTTATGTTTTTGTTTGTCTTTGATCCCCTTTTTTAACGTTTTAATTTGTGTCTTCACTTTCTTTACATTGATCAATGCTTTATGAATTTCAGAAACCTTGGTATTGATATCGTTGATAAAGTTGAATTGCAATTTCATATCTTCTATAGAAGTTTCAGAAATAGGGTTCTTTAAAATTTCTATAGCCGTAGTTTTCTTTTTATTGTTTGCATTTAGTTCAACAGAATAAAAACCTGGCAATGCCATAGGTCCGTTTAGCGAAGCCCACCATAAAATCATCCCTTTTACTTTTGTAGCTTCAGGATACATCATATTCCAATAAAAAACATTGCTCCCTTTTTTAACGGCCAGCTTTTTCTCTTTTTCTTTTTTATTTGGATGATTGCTAAATTTCTGAATCAGCTTCTTATTAGCATCAAAAAATGACATGGTTACAGTGTCCTTTTTTGTAAATTCATTTACGTTAAAATAGACTGCAACTCCACCAGGATGATTGGTTCCTTGTGTTTTAGATGTTCTGCCATTTCCGCCAGCTAGTTGGTAACTCGCTTTTGGATTGAATAGTGTTAGTTTCTCTTTTGCAGTAGTGTTTGTTAATTGATGAATTGGCGTTAAATCATCAATCATCCAAAATGAACGACCTTGTGTAGCGGCAATTAAATTATCGTCTTTAATAGCTAAATCTGTAATAGGAACAATTGGTAAATTCAATTGAAATTTACTCCAATTTTTACCATTGTTAAAAGAAATGTACATTCCTTTTTCAGTTCCTGCATATAGCAATCCTTTACGTTTTGGATCTGCTCTCAGTACTCTTGTGAAATCTTCGTTTCCAATTCCAGTGGTAATTAATTTCCATGTTTTACCGTAGTTCTCCGTTTTATAAATATAAGGTTTATAATCTCCCAACTTGTATCGAGTACCCACTACATAAACACTCCCTTTTTGAAATGGATTTACTTCTATGGAGTTAATCATCATCCATTCGGGCATTTTCTTCGGAGTAACATTTTTCCAGTTCTTTCCACCATCTCTAGTTAGTTGAATCAAGCCATCATCAGAACCTGTCCAAATTAAATTGGTTTCTATTGGAGACTCTGCAACTGCAAAAATAGTCCCATAATATTCAACTCCAGTATTGTCTTTTGTAATTGGCCCTCCAGAAGGACCTAGAGTTTTCGGGTCGTTTCTAGTCAAATCTGGGCTAATAATCTCCCAAGATTGCCCTTCGTTATACGTAACATGTAAATGATTAGAAGCGGCATATAATTTGTTTTTTTGATGAGGAGAAAACAGCACAGGAAAATTCCATTGAAAACGATATTTAAAATCTTCAGCTCCATGTCCCATTGGATCATCTGGCCAAATGTTAATGGCTCTTCGATCTCCAGTTTTATGATTTACACGAGTCAACAACCCGCCATAACTTCCACCATACACAATATCATTATTGGTTGGGTCTATTGCAATATGGGCACTTTCTCCACCGGCAGTTCTTTCCCAGTCTCTATCAGTAATAAATCGGCCTTGAGTTCTATGAGAAATTCTCACAGTGGAATTGTCCTGTTGAGCCCCATAAATTCTATATGGAAAATGATTATCTGTTGTAACTCTATAAAATTGTGATGTTGGTTGATTATTCATCGTAGACCAATTGATACCTGCATCAAAAGAAATTTGTGCACCACCATCATCACCAATTATCATGCGTTGATTGTCTTCAGGTGCAATCCATAAATCGTGATGATCCCCATGTGGTGCATTAAAACGTTTAAATGTTTTTCCACCATTAGTAGATTTATGATAATTTACATTCAACACATATATAATATTTTCATCTTTAGTATCAGCGTATAAGCGTGTGTAATACCAAGCTCTTTGTCTTAACTTTCGCTCACTATTAATCAATTTCCACGTTTTTCCAGCATCTTCAGACTTGTATATCCCTCCATCTTTATTTTCTACTAACAACCAAACAAAATCAGAATTTACAGGAGAAACAGTAACTCCGCTTATACCCCAAATCCCTTTTGGTAACCCTTTATTTTCTGAAATGTTAACCCAATTTTCTCCACCATCTGTACTTTTCCATAAGGCAGAACCATCACCACCACTAGACAAGCTATATGGTGTTCTTCTAATGCTCCATGTGGTGGCATATAATACACGTGCATTGTTTGGGTCAATTATTAAATCGATAACCCCAGCATCTTTATTCGCAAACAATACTTTCTTCCAGGTCTCTCCACCATCAGTAGATTTATAAACACCGCGTTCTTCAGAAGATTTATACAAATCACCCATCACTCCAGCATATACAATATCCGAGTTTTTAGGATGGATTCTAATTCTTGGAATATGTCTAGAGTTTGGTAATCCCATATGCTTCCATGTTTTTCCTGCATCTACCGTTTTCCATATGCCATCTCCAGAAGAAACATTTCCACGAACCGTTTTTTCGCCGTTTCCAACATAAATTACATTGTTATCCCATTCACTAACGGCAACAGAACCTACAGAACCACCAAAAAATCCGTCAGAAATGTTTGACCATGAATTTCCTGCATCTGTAGTTTTCCAAACACCACCCCCTGTAGATCCCATATAAAACAAATTTGCCTTACCAGGAACACCCGTTACGGCTGCACTTCTTCCGCCTCTAAACGGACCAATATTTCGCCATTTAATAGCACTATAATTTTCTTCTGAAAATTTGGTAGTATTCTTTTGAGCATTAACTTTGTGGCTTTCAGCAAATAGAAGTATTGCCAAAAATAAAATAAGTTTTTTCATAAGAGTTAAGTTTGGTTATGGTTTCTAAAAGTACAAATTTTTTATATATAATATTTTGAAATTACATTTATCAACTAGTACAAGACAATTGAATGCTTCTATAGCAATTTCGGGGTCTAAAAGTGAATCAAACAGATTGTTAATTTTACAACAATTCGTAGATGGACTGAAGATAGAAAACCTGTCAGATTCAGATGACTCTAATCATTTGCAACATGCATTAACAACAAAAGAGGAACTGGTTGATATTGGTCATGCCGGTACTGCAATGCGTTTTTTAACTGCTTATTTTGCGGCAAAGGAAGATAGGGAGGTAGTTCTGACCGGTTCTGAAAGAATGCAAAACAGGCCGATAGAAATATTGGTCAATGCATTGAAAGATTTGGGAGCCCAAATTTCTTATGAGAATAAAGTCGGGTATCCACCAATTAGAATTAAGGGAACGAGACTTGTTAAAGAGAAAGTTCAAATAAATGGAAATGTAAGTAGTCAGTATATTTCGGCTTTAATGTTAGTTGGCTCTAGTTTACCAAGTGGGTTAGAAATTAATTTGTTAGGGAAAATAACATCAGTTCCATATATAAATATGACCTTAAAATTGTTACAAGAATTAGGGATAGATGCACGTTTTATAGACCATAAAATTACGATTAAGCATTTTTCTAATGCGGTTTCTAAAAAGGTTGTTGTTGAGTCGGATTGGAGTTCGGCTTCTTATTTTTATAGCTGTATTGCTTTGAGTGATATAAACTCTCAAGTAACACTCTCTGCGTATAAAGATGACAGTTTACAAGGAGATTCTTGTTTGTCAGAAATTTACAAACATTTTGGAGTTGAAACCACATTTCAGAACACGACAATTACACTAACTAAAGTTCGACCAGCAAACGAAGATCGATTAATATTAGATTTAAAAAACGCACCAGATATTGCACAAACGATTGCGGTAACTTGCTTTGGATTAGCCATAAGTTGTTCATTAACAGGTTTGCATACCTTAAAAATTAAAGAAACGGATCGGTTGGTTGCATTAGAAAATGAATTGACTAAACTAGGAGGAGATATTAGCATTACAAATGAAAGTTTGGATTTAGAAAAATCAACTCAAATTAATAAGGATGTCGCTATAGAAACCTACCACGATCATAGAATGGCTATGGCGTTTGCCCCTTTAGCACTTAAAACATCAATAGTAATTTTAGATGCAAAAGTGGTCACTAAGTCGTTTAAGAATTTTTGGGCAGCCATGCAACAAATTGGTTTTCAAATAAAAGAAGAATAAATTAAATGGTAAAACACTTGACAACGCCTATCTCGATGTTGTATATTTGCCCGCATTCTTAGAAAAATAAACATATGAAATTATCGCATTTTGGTTTTGAATTGCCAGAAGAATTATTGGCAAAATATCCAGCAGAACACAGAGACGAATCTCGTTTAATGGTGTTAAATAGAAAAGAGCAAACTATTGAACACAAGAAGTTTAAAGACTTAATCAATTACTTTGATGAAGGTGATGTAATGGTTTTAAACAATACAAAAGTGTTTCCTGCTAGAATGTTTGGAAACAAAGAGAAAACGGGAGCAAGAATTGAAGTGTTCTTGTTGAGAGAATTAAATGCTGAAAATAGGCTATGGGATGTTTTAGTAGATCCAGCTCGAAAGATTAGAATTGGAAATAAATTATTTTTCGGAGATGACGATAGTTTGGTTGCTGAGGTAATTGACAATACAACTTCTAGAGGTAGAACCTTACGTTTTTTATATGATGGTTCTTACGAAGAGTTTAGAAAGAAATTATTGGAGTTAGGGCAAACACCTTTGCCAAAAGAAATTGAAAGAGAAGTAGAAGCTTCTGATGAAGAGCGCTACCAAACAATTTATGCTAAAAATGAAGGAGCAGTTGCTGCACCTTCTGCAGGGTTACACTTTTCTAAACATTTAATAAAACGTTTAGAAATTAAAGGTGTTGATTTTTCTGAAGTTACATTGCATATAGGATTAGGTACTTTCGCTCCGGTAGAAGTAGAAGATTTATCTAAGCATAAAATGGATTCTGAGAAAATCAATATTGATGAGAATACCAGAGATAGAATTAATGATGCTTTAGCAAATAAGAAAAGAATTTGTGCAGTAGGAACAACTACAATGCGTACTATTGAATCTTGTGTTTCTGCAAGTGGGAAGTTAAATAATTTTGAAGGATGGACGAATAAATTTATTTTTCCTCCATATGAATTTAGCATTGCCAACAGTATGATTTCTAATTTTCACAAACCAAAGTCAACCTTGTTAATGCAAGTTGCAGCTTTTGGTGGTTATGATTTTGTGATGGAAGCATACCAGGTAGCAATTAAAGAAAAATACAACTTCTCTTCATATGGAGATGCAATGTTGATTATATAATTAGAGAGCTAATTTTATTAGAATACAAACCTCACAAGCCAGTGCTGAACTTGATTCAGTATTACTTGTGAGGTTTTGTGTATTTTTGCAGAAGATGTTATCCGTTTTATACGAATTTCATTTGAGCAAAACCAGAGAATAAAGACAAGAGATGAAACCAAAAAAGAAAGACATACGCGCATTATCGAAAGAAGAACTTCGAACGTTTTTTGTTGACAATGGAGATAAAGCTTTTCGTGGGAACCAAGTGTATGAATGGTTATGGGGGAAAACTGTGCATTCTTTTGACGATATGACAAACGTATCTTTAGCGACAAGAGAAATGTTACAAGAGAACTTTGTTATCAATCATATTGAAGTAGATAATATCCAACGGAGCAAGGACGGTACAGTGAAAAATGCGGTGCGATTACATGATGGTTTGGTTGTTGAATCTGTTTTAATACCAACAGATACAAGAACAACAGCTTGTGTTTCTAGTCAAGTAGGTTGTAGTTTAGATTGCCGTTTTTGCGCAACATCTCGATTAAAAAGAATGCGAAACCTAAATCCTGATGAAATTTATGATCAAGTAGCAGCTATTAATAAAGAGAGTTTGTTGTACTACAATCATAAACTTTCTAATATTGTGTTTATGGGAATGGGAGAGCCATTAATGAACTATAACAATGTGATTAAGTCCATAGAAAAAATCACCTCTCCAGAAGGATTAGGAATGTCTCCTAAAAGAATTACAGTTTCTACTTCTGGTGTTCCAAAAATCATCAAAAAGATGGCAGATGATGATGTGAAATTTAACTTAGCCGTATCCTTACATTCTGCAATTGATGAAGTAAGAACTTCTATTATGCCTTTTAATGCTACTTTTCCTTTAAAAGATTTAAAAGAATCGTTAGAATATTGGTACGAAAAAACGGAGCGAAGAATTACCTATGAATATGTTGTTTGGGGTGGAATTAATGACCGTAAAGTAGACATAGAAGCATTGATAAAATTCTGTAGTTATGTACCTTGTAAAGTGAATTTGATTGAATACAACCCAATTGATGATGGTGAATTCCAACAGGCAAGTCCCCAAGCCATAAACAATTATATTTCTAATTTAGAAATGCACGGAATTGTAGTAAATGTTCGTCGATCAAGAGGGAAAGATATAGATGCTGCTTGTGGTCAGCTGGCAAATAAATCTTAATTTTGACCAAGAATAAAAAAGTATAAAACCTACACTTTTATTTCTTACTTTTGATAGCTTACACAGAAATCTCAACTTTATTTGAGAGGACATCAGTCAATTTATGAAGCCAGTAGCGCAAATAAAACTTCCGATACAAAACGAAATGGAACTCTTTGAAGAGAAATTCAAAGATTCGATGCTTTCTAAAGTCCCACTTTTAAACAGAATTACCTATTATATAGTTCGTAGAAAAGGAAAACAAATGCGTCCAATGTTTGTGTTCTTAGTGGCTAAAATGGTTTCTGACGGCGGCTTTGATGAGCGTACCTATCGCGGTGCTTCAGTGGTGGAATTAATTCATACCGCAACGTTGGTGCATGATGATGTTGTTGATGATAGTAACAGGCGTAGAGGGTTCTTCTCTATTAATGCTTTATGGAAGAATAAAATAGCTGTTTTAGTAGGTGATTATTTATTGTCTAAAGGACTGTTGCTGTCTATAGATAATGAAGATTTCGATTTGCTAAAATTAATCTCTATTGCCGTTCGTGAAATGAGCGAAGGTGAATTACTTCAAATAGAAAAAGCACGTAAACTAGATATTACAGAAGAAGTCTATTTCGAAATTATACGTCAGAAAACGGCTACATTAATTGCTGCATGTTGTGGAATCGGAGCCGCTTCGGTTGGAGCCAAACAAGAAACAGTTCAACAAATGCGAAAGTTTGGTGAATACATCGGAATTGCTTTTCAAATTAAAGATGATTTGTTTGATTATTCTGATGAGAAGATCGGTAAACCAACTGGGATTGACATCAAAGAACAAAAAATGACGTTGCCATTAATTCATACACTAAATACCTGTTCTGATAAAGAGAAGAAATGGTTGATTAATTCTGTTAAAAAGCACAATACCAATAAAAAACGTGTGAAAGAAGTCATCACTTTTGTAAAAGAAAATGGCGGAATAGAATATACTACAAAAAAGATGAACGACTATAAAAACAAAGCCTTGGCAATTTTAGAAAATTACCCAAGCTCTGTGTATAAAGATTCATTACTTCAAATGATAGATTACGTTGTAGCGCGTAAGATTTAAATTCTAATTGTTACATTTTTTAAGCTTACTCGTTTATATAATAAGTAAGCTAATAAGACAAAGTGTACATCTGAATTGATAGTTTCCAAGAGCAAAAATTCGTTAATGATTTGCACTTTGTTGGTTTACTGAAAAAACGAACTTGTCTATAGAATTCTAGTTAACAGGTTCTTTCCCTTTGTACTTTTGCAATCTATATTAGTGGAAACTCCTTTTTTTTAACAGTTCAATTGCGTTACAATTTATTTATTAGTTCGTTTAAAAGATAAGTAAACTAATAAAATCAATTTATGAATCAATTAATTGTAGACACAAAAAATCTCAATTTTTCTTATACCAAGACAAGAAAAGATATTGAGAATTTGGAGCTTAAAGTTCCGAAGGGAAGTATTTATGGCTTTCTAGGGCCTAATGGCTCTGGGAAAAGCACCACCATCCGTTTATTGCTGGGACTCTTAAGAAAACAGTCAGGCTCTGTGGCCCTGTTTGGAGAATTATTTAACAGTAAAACTCGATTGAAGAGTTTAGATAAAGTTGGGGCATTGATAGAAAACCCTTCTTTGTATGAGCATTTAAATGCTGTAGATAACCTAAAAATCGCTGCGAATTACAGACAAAATATCCCAAAAGGAAGAATAGATGAAGTCCTAGAAATTGTAAAATTATCGCATGCGAAAAAGAAAAAGGTAAAAGCCTATTCTTTAGGAATGAAGCAACGTTTGGGCTTGGCAATTTCTTTATTGAGTAACCCCGAATTAATTATTTTAGACGAGCCTACAAATGGCTTAGATCCTAAAGGAATTATTGAAATGAGGGCGCTTATTAAAGAGTTGAATGAGAAATACGGAACAACCGTATTTATATCCAGCCATTTGTTAAGTGAGATTGAAAAAACATGTACGCATGTTGGTATTATTAGAAACGGAAAAATGCTATTTCAAGATACAGTAAAAGCGTTAAAATCATCCAAAGGAAAAAAAATGATGGTTGATATTGAGGTAGATAAGTTTATTGATGCCATGACTGTTTTAGAGAAGCTACAAAAAGAAAATACGTCTTTAGTAGATGAGTTTTTGCAAATTGAAGTAGAAGATAAAGAGGAAATTACGGGCGTAATTGATGCTTTAAGAGCCCATCATGTAAAAGTATATCAAGTTTCTATTAAGAATAACTTAGAGGAACTTTTCTTATCTCTAACCGAAAATTAAATCTCATGACAGCAATATCATATTATATATCCAACACCAAAAATGAAGTTATAAAACTGAAAAAAACGTTTGCTTTTTGGCTAACAATCATTAGTGCAGTAATTTTTCCATTATTATTGTTCATCGTGTATCTCGTAAAACATGAGAAATTGATTCCTGGTCCAGGAGAAAATCCTTGGGAGGAGTTTATGTTCAAGCAAATTAAAAATACAATTCCGTTTTTAATACCTATGTTTATTGTATTAATTACAAGTTTAATAATACAGGTAGAGCACAAATCACATGGGATAAAACACTTGTTTTCGTTACCAATCCCTAAATGGAGTGTGTATTTTGGGAAATTATCCATTGTAATTATTTCAATTGTCACCACCTATATTTACTTTTTTTTAGCCATAGTGCTTTTTGGTCACTTGCTAGGAGTGTTTTATTCTGACTTGGGTTTTTTAGATATTCAGCCTGATTATTGGAGAAGTGCTAAAATGTTGGGGATGTCATTTGTAGCCTCTTTAGGAATTGTAGGAATTCAGTTTTGGATGAGTTTTAGATTTAAAAATTTTATAGTGCCATTAAGTATTGGAATGACAATGGTTATTATGGGGTTAGTTGTCTCACGTGCCCCAGAGTCTATTTACTTTCCATATTCTTATAATGTATTGTCTATTTCGTACGGTGCGCAGGTGCCCTTAACATTTGGAATTTCAAGTATCACAGTATATAGCTTATTTTGTTTTGTTGTTACTTGTATATTCGGCTATTTAGATGTGAAAAGATTAAATGTAAAATAAACATCCAAGAAAGATTAAGAGTAGAGGAGATAACACAATTATTTCACTAATAGTAATCCAGAAAACAAATAGAACCCATTGAAGTGTATTCATTTTGATGGGTTTCTTCTTTTTGATAATTGTTTTTAATTCGTCAATGGATAAATTTAAAAGCGCATTTTTCTCAATTTTTAAATCTATTATACCAATTACATTTATTCCTTTTTTATACCCATTTAGTACTTCTTTTGGATAATTTAAAAAGGAAAACCCCATCGCCCATAAACTCATCAATCCTATTGGTAGATGTTTCCACATTTTAGTGCCAATTTCCCAGCCAGCAATAAAAGATTCCCCTTTCCATGTTGTATCGCAATTGTATAAAATATGTTGTATGTCGTGCATATGAATCACCTCTTTTCTGAATTGAGAATTGGGCAGTTTTATGGTGAATAATTTGAATGTTAGTTCAAAAAAAGCAGCATTTTCCCCTCCGTCTTTCGGAAAATTATTTTCTAAGTAAAATTCTTGTAATTTTTGTGCAATAGTCATTGTTTCATGTTTTTGAAACAAAGATATTTTACAAGTACTAAAGTATTCTTGACAATTGTCAAGAAATTATTTTGCTCTAATCCGGCTTAAAGTTTCTGGGGTAATGCCTAAAAATGAGGCAATATGTTTTAAAGAGACGCGTAGAAAAAGTTCGGGCTTTTTTTTAAGTAAAATTTCATAACGCTCTAGTGCTGTATTTAATTGCAAGTCATCTATTCTCTCAACTAAATCCATATAGATTTGCTGTAAAAACAAACGTCCAAAACGCTCGTATTTAGGATTTGATTCGAATAATTTTTCTAGATCTGTATGCGTTATTGCAAAAACTTCTAAATCTTCTAATGCTTCAATAGAATACTTGCTTTTTTTACGTTGAATAAAGCTATCAATAGTCGTTATGCTTTCTTGTTCAGTGGAGAAGTGTGCAGTAATATCCTTCCCTTCTTTGTAGTAAAAAACACGTGCTATTCCAGAAATGATAATGTAAAAATGATTACAAACTTTGCCAGCTTCATGTAAAATATGATGTTTAGGGAATTTTTGAAAGTGCATTATTTTTTGGAAATCTTCGCCTAATTCTGGGTCGTCAATTAAGAGTGAAGCATTTTGTTCAAGAAAGGAACTCATATTGCAATTTTAAAAGTTCATCAACAAACCAGCGTGTATTTGATAATCTAGGAACTTTGTGTTGCCCCCCTAATTTTTGTTTTTGTTTTAACCATTTATAAAACAACCCTTCGTTTGCAATATTAATTTTGGGGAGGGCTAATGTCATATTGTGATACCGCTTTGCTTCATAATCTGAGTTGATAGATTTCAATGCATTGTCTAGTAATTCAGTGAAATAACTGATATTATCTGGGGCTTTTTTAAATTCAATAATCCACTCATGTCCGCCATTAGAATTTGCAGTCATAAAAATAGGTGCTACCGTATAATCTGTAATTGTTGCATTTGTTTTTTTACACGCCACTTTTAAAGCTTCTTCTGCATTTTCAATAATCAATTCCTCTCCAAACACATTTATAAAATGCTTGGTTCTACCGGTAATTTTTATGCGATATGGATCAGTGGAAGTAAATTTCACTGTATCTCCAACCAAATATCGCCATAAACCGCCATTTGTAGTAATTACAACGGCATAATTGATGCCTTTTTTTACTTGAGATATGGGAATGGCTTTCGAGTTTTCGCCGTCATAAGTAGCCATCGGAATAAATTCGTAGAAGATTCCATAATCCAACATCAACAATAACTCTTGCGAGCCATTTCTATCTTGAATTCCAAAGAATCCTTCAGAAGCATTATAGGTCTCGTAGTATTTAAAGTCCTTTTTTGGAATCAATTTTTTGTATTGTTCTCTATATGGGTTAAAGTTTACGCCGCCATGAAAATAGACTTCTAAATTTGGCCAAACTTCTAAAATATTGTCTTTCCCTGTTTTGACTAAAACACGATTTAATAAGACCAACATCCAGCTAGGTACACCAACTAGGCTGGTAATGTTTTCATGAATAGTTTCATCGATGATGGCTTCCATTTTAGCTTCCCATTCGCTCATGGAAGCAACTTCTAAACTTGGTGCAGAACTAAAATCTGCCCAAAAAGGAAGGTTTTCTGTGATGATTGCAGAAAGATCTCCGAAATAAGAGTTGTTGTCCTCATATATTGCTGTACTTCCACCTAATTTTAATCCTTTTCCAGTAAATAATTGCGTGTCTTCATTATTGTTTATATAAAGACATAGCATGTCTTTTCCGGCTTTCATATGACAGTACTCTAAAGCTTCATCACTAACAGGGATAAATTTGCTTTTTGCATTTGTAGTTCCACTAGATTTTGCAAACCATTTTATTGAAGTAGGCCAAAATAGATTCTGTTCCCCTTTTCGACATCGTTCAATTAAGGGTTCAATACTTTCGTATTTTTGAATGGGAACAACATTGGTGAAATCGGTGTAATCTCTTATCGAAGAAAAATGATGTGCCACACCAAACTCGGTACTCTTAGCTGTATTCAATAATTTAAATAACAGTTCTTCTTGAACATCTAATGGATATTTTAAAAACAACTCAATTTGATGTTTCCGTTTCTTTAAAAACCACGATATAATTGAATTTACTAAAGGAAACGACATTGGATTATTGTTTGTTAAATTATAATTGTAAAATTCTTAAAACGTACATATTTATAGTAAGTTTGTTTGCGAAGCATTCACAACGAGTTAAAAATACTAAATTCTTTTTTATGAAATATCAAGGAGTCTTAAAAAAAATGTCCACAGAAAATGTAGAGACCATTCAATACTATTTAGATATGGGGGCTGATTTCTTAAATATGAACCAGTTATTGGGTAAAACTATAGAAATGACTTTCGATAAATACGAGTGTTTAAACTGTCATTTAAACAAACAGATATATCGTCAAGGATTTTGTAAAAACTGTTTTTTTGAAACTCCAAATGCTGGTGATTGGATTATGAGACCAGAATTGAGTACCGCGCATTTAGGAATTGAAGATCGTGATTTAGAATACGAAAAGCAGGCCCAATTACAGCCTCATATTGTGTATTTGGCAAACTCTAGTAATGTGAAAGTTGGTGTTACAAGAAGACAACAAGTACCAACGCGTTGGATTGACCAGGGTGCGCATGAAGCGATTGAAATTGTAGAAGTGCCAAACAGGTATTTAGCAGGGATTACCGAAGTTGCCTTAAAAGCACATGTTGGCGATAAGACCAATTGGCGTAAAATGCTAAAGAATGATATTGAAGATGCTAGTTTGCAAGAATGGCAACAAAAACTAAAAGAATTTATTCCAGATGAAGCTCAAAAGTATTTTATTGAAAACAATTCTGAAACACATTTAAATTTCCCTGTAAATAAATATCCTGAGAAGCCTAAAAGTTTGAACTTGGTAAAAGAAAAATCTTATTCAGGTACCTTAGTTGGCATAAAAGGACAATACTTAATTTTTGAAGACCAAACGGTTTTTAATGTACGGTCAAATGAAGGTTTGGTAGTGACAATTGAAGTTTGATTTTTCGAATATGAAAAAGAGATTAGTTTTATTCATAGTTTCTATTGGCTTTTTTTCTTCTTGTTTAATAGAAAACACTAAAATTAATTTAGTAAGTGAAAAAGGAGAAAATATTCTTCTTTTAGATGAAGATGATATTCGTATAAGTGTTTTTGCACGTTTAAATGAAAGATTTAATTCCGATAAGAATTCTATTAATAATAAAGGAGCTTTAACTATTTCAATAAGTGTAAATGAATTTAATTCTTTAAGGGTTAAATATTTTTCTATTATTATAAAAGAAAAATCAAATGATACGTTTGAAAAAAATGTAAATGGAACAGTCTCTTTTGATGAAGAGATGCTTGACTTCAGTAAATCAACTGATATAAAAAACCATATTACGAATGTGATTTTTAAACCTCAAACATATCCATTAAATACTATGTTTTATATTAAAACTGAGGAATCAAATAGAAGTTTTATTTCTAATGAATTTATAATTGAAACGAATTTATTATTTGAATTAAATAAAAAAGAATATTCAATCAATAAGAAGGATACACTTTATCGAAAAGTTATAAAAAAGACTCAATTGAGAGTTCACTAACTATATGAGAACATGAAAAACAACATCTTAAAAGTAGCCTTGGCACAAATTTCTCCTGTTTGGCTAAACAAAGAAAAAACCTTAGAAAAAATTGAGAAATCGATTGTAGATGCTGCCAATGAGAAGTGTGAACTTATTGTTTTTGGAGAGGCATTATTACCGGGGTATCCATTTTGGATTGCACTTACAAATGGTGCAGAATGGGATTCAAAGGTTCAGAAAGAACTACATGCTCATTATGTCCGTAATTCTGTAACCATAGAAAAAGGCGAATTGGATCGTGTTTGTGCATTGGCAAAAGAGCATAAGATAGCTATCTATTTAGGAATTATGGAACGTGCAGCAAATAGAGGAGGGCATAGTATTTATGCTTCCTTAGTATATATAAACCAAGAAGGAGAAATAAAGTCTGTACATCGAAAACTTCAGCCGACCTATGATGAACGCCTAACTTGGGCTCCTGGAGATGGAAATGGATTGCAAGTGCATCCATTAAAAGAATTTACGGTTGGAGGATTGAATTGTTGGGAGAATTGGATGCCTTTGCCCAGAACAGCATTGTATGGTTTAGGAGAAAATTTGCACATCGCAGTTTGGCCAGGTAGCGATCATAATACTAAAGATATTACGCGTTTTATTGCCAGAGAATCACGTTCTTTTGTGATTTCTGTTTCTAGCTTAATGGCAAAAACAGATTTCCCTTCAGAGGTTCCACACTTGGAGAAGATTTTAGAAAAAGCTCCTGAAACATTGGCGAATGGAGGTTCTTGTATTGCCTCTCCGAATGGTGAATGGTTGGTAGCGCCTGTGTTGTATAAAGAAGGACTAATTATTGAGACCTTAGATTTTAATCGGGTATTGGAAGAGCGTCAGAATTTTGATTGTGTAGGACATTATTCTCGCCCAGATGTAACCAAATTACATGTAAATAGAGCGCGACAAAGTACCGTGTCTTATGACTAATTTAAGAACAGTGGTTTTGTAGATTTTCGTTCTACAATATCTGTTTTAATCACAATTGTTTCTGTTGTTTCTTCGGCATCTTTGTTTTCTAATTTGTTGATTAAGAATTCGGCAGCCGTGGCACCCATTTGTTCTCCATGTTGACTAACCGTAGTTAACTTTGGGCTAGAGTGTCTTGCTAAAATTCCGTTAGAAAATGCAATAACAGAAAAATCATCAGGAACTTTATGACCTTGTCTTATAGCAACTTTCATCGCTGCAATGGCAGAAGATTCATCTGTTGTAATTACAGCATCAATGTCTAGTTTTTCAAAGATAGGCGTTAACACATTTTCATATTCTTTATAATCATCTTCTTTAATATTGATGATGAAATCGGTATTTAATGCAATGTCTTCTTTTTCGAGCCCTTTTAGATATCCTTGATGTCTTAACCGACCAACATTTAAATGACTTAATGTAGATATAAATGCAATTTTTTTATGTCCGGTTTTTGATAAATGCTGAACTGCCGTAACAGCACCATCAAAATCATTGGTAATAATTTTATCACAGGGAATGCTTTCTGCAACCCTATCAAACATTACAATTGGAATGCCGTCGTTTATGGTGTTTTTAAAATGAGTATACTCATTCTTAACTTCTGTTTCTTCTGCCATAGATAAAATGACACCATCAATACTTCCATTTGAAAGCATTTCTAAGGTTTCGGCCTCTTTCTCTAAAGATTCGTTAGAAATACATGAAATAATTTTATAGCCTTTGTCATTCGCTACTTTTTCAACTCCTTTAAACACTTGTGCAAAAAAATAGTTTAACATATTCGGAATGATAATTCCAATAATTTTTGTTTTTCTATTTTTTAAACTCAGTGCATTAAAATTTGGCTTGTAGTTTTTTTCTTTCGCAAATTTTTGAATTTTTTCTTTAGTGCTTACACTAATTTCATAGCTATCATTTAAAGCTTTTGATACGGTAGAAATTGATACGCCGAAATGATTGGCTATGTCTTTTATGGTAAGTTTTTTCATCTAAAAAAATTATACCACAAAGTACAAAAAATAGGTCAAACGGTATTTATGCTTTTAAGATTAAATTCCTGTTTAAAAAATAGCTCCCAGATTAAAAATCCATAGACCACGATGTATTCAATGCCAATAAATAGTAGGTTTTCTTTATATACTTCATTAGAATAGGCAGAATAACTTAAGATAATTACCAAACTCCAAACAATTGGAAATCTATATTTCGTAAAAACAGATAGTAGAATTAAGGTTGCTAAATACCACGGATGCATTGTTGTGGTTGTAAAGTAGTAAAAAGACAATCCAAATAGTAGCGCAGTAATGAGTTGTTTTGGAGTGGTGTTCCTTCTAAAAAAAGTAATATACCCAACAAATAAAATGGTTAATACAGGAATTATCTTCCCTATGATGGCAATTTCATTATAGCCTCTGAATAAATACCCAATTTCTCTAAAAATATAATAAAAACTAGCATTGAATTCGAAATTTCGGAACCACAATCCAACAGAATTGCTATAGTTTTCGATAAGTGCATTCGAATAAAATGGAAGAAATAAAACGATCGTTGTGCCAATTACAATTGTATAAAACCCAATTAGTTTTAAGAACCCTTTTTTAAATGAGACATCTCGTTTCACAAACCATTGAAAGAATAATGGTAAAAAGAGAAAAGGAATCAATTTTACGGTAATTGAACAAGCAATTAATACAGCAGCCCAGACCCATTTATTTTTAAAAAGTAAATAAATTGCCCAAACCAAAAAGAACAACATCACGGGTTCAAAATGTAAATTCCCAGTCATTTCTATAATGATAAATGGATTTAACAGGTACCAAAAAATAGTGCGAACAGGAATTTTCAAATGTTCCAATATTTTTTTTCCGAAATAGAGAATTCCAATATCAGCAAAAATGATGAGCAATCTCATTACTACAACAGAACCTATAATACTTTTGTTCGCGAAAACTGCTGCAATTAAAAAGCACAGCTGATTTATTGGCGGGTAATTGGTGTAATGGCTTCCATTTAATTCACCCATTCCTGCATATAAGTCAAATGCTTGGTTTACCGGTGATGAATGTTGATTTATAAATGTTTCGGGTAATGATAAATAAGGATTTAAACCTTCCAATAGCATTCTTCCATCCCAAATAAAACGATAAAAATCTTGAGATAAATTCGGAATGGAAAATAAGAATACGAATCTAAAAAGAATCGATATGCCAACTAGAAATTGAAAGTTATTGGCATTCCTTTTAATAAAATAAAAGTAGGTGCTAAATAAAACGGCATAGATTGCTAAGAACTTAAAAAACTGGGCTCTTTCTAAATTGTATCCAAAGAAAAAATAAAATAAAATAGTTACTGAGGTCAGTATAATTGTACTCCTATTTTCTTTTCTAGTACCCATTAGGCTTTAGAGAATATTGATTTAAAAAATACATATCCAAAACCTAAAAACAACATTAGATGGAATGGGAACAACCCAAAGTCACCACCTTCATTTCCAACAATAAATGCACTGTACATTCCAAAAACAAAATACAATGCTAATAAACCTTCTATAAGTACATGAACTGATGGTTTTTTGTGGATGTATTTATTGTTTTTCCATGTATCTTTTAATGTTTTAATATTAAACTTTGGAGTTCTTACAAACTCACTTTTTTTACCAAAATGTCCTTCTAAAACGGCAATGGTATTGTGCAAAGAAAACCCCATGGCTATAGAGAAAAATATGAAGAACATTCCAATGTAGTTGAAGAAGTTTTTAAGACCTCCACCATAAATATTCTTATACATGTACCAATAGCAAATAAAGAATATAATGGAGCTTATCACAAAAAAGCTCATCATATAGAAGTAATTTTTTAGATGTGCATATTCATTTTTAATATACAACATCGGGATGCTTAATATACCAACAATCAATATGTTTAAAAACATGGTACTGTTTAATAAATGTAACAGTCCATGTATTTTAGACTTGAAATTTAAGTGCTTATTTGTAACGACTCTTTTGGCCATTTTTTGAAAGTTTTCTGCCCCACCTTTATTCCAACGAAACTGTTGTGATCTAGCAGCACTAATAATTACAGGAAGTTCTGCAGGTGTTTCGACATGTTCTAAATATTTAAATTTCCAATTTTTTAATTGTGCTCTATAGCTTAAATCTAAATCTTCTGTTAGTGTATCTCCTTCCCAATTTCCAGCATCATAAATGCATTCTTTACGCCAAACACCAGCTGTTCCGTTAAAGTTGATGAAATGGCCTTTGCTATTTCGCCCTACTTGTTCTAAGGTAAAATGTGCATCTAATGCGAATGCTTGAATCTTAGTTAATGTAGAATAGTTTCTGTTTATATGTCCCCAACGCGTTTGAACAACACCAATTTCAGGATTTTTAAAATAAGGAATCGTTGCATATAGCCAATCTTCTTTGGGCAAGAAATCAGCATCAAAAATGACAATAAATTCGCCTTTAGCAAGTTCTAGTCCTTCTTTTAAAGCCCCTGCTTTAAACCCTTGCCTATTGGTTCTTCTAATGTGTTTAATGTCAATCCCTGTGTTTACTAGTGCTTCTATTTGTTTTGCAGTTGAAATAACAGACTCATCTGTAGAATCGTCTAGTACCTGAATTTCTAATTTGTCTTTTGGGTAGTTTAATTTTACAATATTGGTTAGCAAACGCTCCATTACATACAATTCATTGTAAACAGGGAGTTGTATGGTAACATGCGGGATTTCGTTTGGTTTGGTGAAATCAAACTTGACACAATTGTCTTCTTTTTTATGTGCGCTTAGATAGTTAAATAGCAAGTTTAACTGCGCTATTGAGTACATGAAAATTAAGAGCAATGCAATAGAGTAAACCGTTATGATTATGTATTCAATAAGCATTATTTAAAACTATATTTAAAGATCCAACCTAAAATTTTAACACCAGCCATAATACTTCCTTTTACGGTTCCAGAAACTTTAGAAACACCAATTCTGTTTCTGTATTTCATTGGAATCTCTACATAGGTAAACTTCTGTTTCAATGCTTTTAATTGCATTTCTACTGTCCAGCCGTATGTTTTGTCTTCCATTTTTAACGCTAATAATTTATCATACTTTATGCCTCTAAATGGCCCTAAATCTGTGAATTTAGCACCGAAAAACAGCTTCATTAAAAAGGTAGCTAACCAATTTCCGAAAACTTGTTGAGGTGTCATAGAACCTTGTTCTCGTAGTCGTTTTACTCTGGCTCCAATTACAAAATCGATGTTGTCATTAATGATTGGTGCAACAATTTCTGTTAATTGCTCTGGGTAATCAGAATAATCACCATCTAAAAAAACAACAATATCTGGTTTTGTATTTTGATCTGCGATATACTCCATTCCTTTTAAACAAGCATACCCGTAGCCTTTTCTATTTTCTTGCAAAACAGTAGCGCCAGCATTCTTTGCATTTTTTTCTGTATTGTCTGTAGAATTATTACTAACAACAATTACTTCGTTGACAATAGTAGGAATGTCTTTAATAACATGAGCAATAGAATCTTGCTCGTTGTAGGCAGGTATGATAACCTTAATTAGTTGACTCATTAGTATAAATCGGACAAACTATTTTCCCTTTTAAAGGATTTTAAATTGGTCCATTCTTTTATTTTTTTACCCTTTCGGTATTTTTCTGCTTTAATCAATTTGCGTTGATGATATCTAAAACAAAAGCCATTTTTTTTACCGTCTTTTAACTGGCATTTATGATTCATTTCCCCTTGTTTAGAGAAAAATAACCACCAACTATCTTTTTTACCATTTTTAAAATGGCCTTCTTTTTCTATTGATTTATTTTTTCGGTAAAAATACCAATATTTTGTCGGTTTATTTTTTTTAAAATGGCCTTCTTTGGCTATTGTTCCTTTTTGATAATAAAATTTCCAGTACCCACTTTTCTGATTATTTGTAAGCCAGCCTTCTTCTTTCAATTGACCATTGCTGTAATGTGTTTTGTGATATTTTTTTTGAGCACTCACTATAAATGAGCACATAAAAACAAGTAGCACTAGCTGTTTCTTAAACATTATTTATCGTTCACAAATTTCATTAAATCAATATCATTACCTAGCAAAACATCAGTTGGATTGATACGACCGTTTTCTGGGCCATTTTCTAATTTTAATACGCCACGTGGACACACTGCAGAACAAATTCCACATCCAACACAACTAGACCTTACAATGTTTTCTCCTTTTTGAGCATAGGCTCTTACATCAATTCCTTGCTCGCAATAGGTAGAGCAATTTCCACAAGAAATACATTGTCCTCCATTTGTTGTAATTCTAAAACGAGATTTAAAGCGTTGTACCAATCCTAAATACGCAGCTAATGGGCACCCAAAACGACACCAAACACGGTTTCCGAAAATTGGATAAAATCCAGTTCCAATAACTCCAGCAAACCAAGCTCCAATTAAGAAACTATAGGTGTCTTTAATCCACTGAGAATTGATGCCTAAAAATGATTGTGTTCCTGTAAAGTAGCAGTATAACGTTACAGCAGTCATCGCTAAAGAAAAGAGTAGAACAAAATGGATAATCCAACGTTCTAATTTCCATGCATTCATGCTTTTATTTGAATGCTGTCTGTATGGATCACCCAAGGTTTCGGCCAATCCACCACAACCACAAACCCAAGAACAATACCATCTTTTACCAAAGAAATATACCATTACAGGTACAATAACAAGAGTAAGTACAATTCCCCAAACTAAAATAAATAGGCCAATTGCTCCACTTTCTTTTAAACTTTCTAAGTTCCATTCAAAGAAAAAATCATAGTCTAAAGGAAATGCGTTTTTAAAATCATACCCAGGCATGTTTAAGCTTGTCATAATTTCAGGAATTAAAAAAGCAAAGACAATTTGAAAAAACAACACCGATGTTGTTCTTAGAATTTGGTATTTATTATGACGGTATTTAATATACATTCTTGTTGCCATCACCAGCATTAAAGTACAGTATAAAAATCCGTAAACAAACCATTGAGAAGCAGGGCCTCCATTTAAATACTGACTTATTGGATCAAAAATAAAGGTCCAATTTACAATGTAATCTGGCATAAAATAAAGCACCAAGTAAAAGGAAACTAAATAAATTAAAACTAGCCAAGCAAAAAAGCCTCGATTTGTACTAGATTCTAAATAAATTCCGTTGTTTTTTATACCTGCATTGCCTAATAGTTTGTAATTCGGTAAAATGAACAGTAAAGCTCCAATGATTCCCAAACCAAACGTAAGCCACCAAACCAGTCCAGCATTTTCTTTAATAGATCCTTTGCCAGCAATTTTTGCCAGTTCAAAACTTATTGTATGTGGCTTCCCGTAAATTTTATATTGATACTGTTGTCCTTTTTTATCCCAGTTTTTCTCAGAATCATATTTTATAATTAGCGCATCGTAATGGTCGTTTGAAGCTTTGTAAGCATTTCGAACACGGCTAGAGAATTCGAAAATAGTTAAATCTTCTGCCGTTACAATTGCTTTATTTAGTGCATCTTTTATAATTTCACTTTTATAGTTTTTCTCTTTGATAAACCTGTCTAGTTCATCAGAAGTTAAGCTGAAAGAACCTGTAAAAATGCTTCCCGTAAAAATGGATAAACCAATTAAAAAAATGACAATTCCTGTATATTTTATTGCTTTCATATATTAAGCTCTACTAAAAATTCTTGCCCAGCTTTTCTTTTTAAGTTGGATGTTTGTATTGTTTTCTTGGTTGAATTTTGCTACAATTTCTGATTCGTATAATTTGTAAAATTCAGGATCAAAATTTGCATCAGCTAAATGTTCTAAGACATAATCTACAGAACGTTTCTCAGTTAATACACGATCAAAAAAGTCATGCCGCATTCGAATTCCGAAGTTGTTGATTCCAATAAACTCACGAGTGCTTTTGTCATAATTTAAATGAATACATTTTGTTCCGTCTTTATGTTCCCAATAAAAGCGCGCTTCATTTTCTTTGGTTTGTGCCCAAACCCAACCATAGGTTTGATATTCGATGTCGATAAATTTTGCGGAGTTAAACCAATGTCCTGGTTTGTATTCAATTTTATTTCCACAAATTGTTTGCGCAACGGTTTCGCCCATCATTCTACCAGTATACCAAACAGCTTCAATGGATCTTCTAGATCCAATTGCTTCATGCTGTTCTGCGCAATCTCCAATAGCATAAATATTAGGTTGATTGGTTTCTAAAAAGCGATTTACTTTTACGCCTCTGCCTATTTCTAGTTCAGAATCTTTTAGAAAATCTACATTTGGAGAAACACCAGCGGTCAATCCAACAACATTACACTCAATCTCTTCTCCCGTTTCTGCAATTACAATAGATTGTACATTGCCAAGAGCATCAGATTTAATTTCTTTTAAATTAACGCCTAGTCGTAAATCGATATGATTTTTAATAATTTCTTTGTTAATCATTTCAGATTCCGCTTTGGGTAAAACGCCATTCCAAAAGCTTTGTTCTCGAACCAAAAAAGTAACCGGAATGTTTCTACTATGAAGCATTTCTACCAATTCAATGCCAATTAATCCTCCACCAACAACTACAGCACGTTTACACGTTTTGTTATCTGGAGCATATTTCTCTAAAGCCTCTAAATCTTGTTTGTGATACATGCCCATAACACCATTTAAATCTTGTCCTGGCCATCCAAATTTGTTCGGTTTAGAACCTGTTGCAATAATTAATGTATCATAGCTTAATTTTTCTCCATCTGTAAATTCAATTTCGTTTGAGTTTGAATGTACTTTTGATACATATCCTTTTTTAAGGTTGATTCGATTTTTTTTCCAGAACCAAGATTCATAGGGTTGTGTATGCTCAAATTTTAGATGTCCCATGTACACATACATCAATGCAGTTCTAGAAAAGAACTCATCTGTTTCTGATGAAACGATCGTGATTTCCTTGTCCGAGTTTTTCCGAATATGTCTGGCAGCTGTAACTCCAGAGATCCCATTTCCTATAATAACAATGTGTTCCATAATTTGTTTGTTGGCTATTCTGTCGAGACGAAAGTTACAAACTTAATAATGAAATTTAATTTAGAATGATTACAGATAGCCTGTGTTTTTTAGGATTTGTAATCCATCACTATTTTAAACGACTCAATGTTTAATTGAAAATTAGAACCACCAAAAACAAAAAAATGAAATCAAACAAATTACTACTATTCTTAGCAGCATTATTTATATCAAGTGTTACTTTTTCGCAAGACAATGGTACTTCATCAAAAAGTAATATTCAATCGTATACACCCTCAAAATTATTAAAAAAAGGAGAATGGGATGTGAAATGGTTTAACAATTTATACACAGAAACTAAATTTGCAGACGGAAACGGAACGCGTATCTCTAAAGCAAGAGAAAATTATTTTACAACGTCTTTAGATATCTTTACTGGAGTATCTGAAAATAGCAGATTAAATGTTGGTCTTTTATTGGAGTATAGATCCAATACAATTGGTGGAAGAGAAGCATTGTCTGTTTTTAGTTTAGAAAGTTCAAATACAAGTAGAAAAGGATTGTCTTCATTTGCACCCGCAATAAAATTTCAACCATTTAAAAATATCAGTAACTTCTCAGTGCAAACGGCATTTCATATACCCTTGGTTAAAAATGAAACAGAAAACGGTGTGTTTTTAGATCAGACTGCATATACTTTTCAAAATAGGTTCTTTTATGATTATACATTTTCAAGTAATAAATGGCAGTTGTTTACAGAGTTAAATACGGAATATAATTTTGGTGATGAAAATAGTTTTGCTAACAAAACATTTGTCTTTGCTCCTGGAGTATTTATGAGTTATTTTCCTTCTGATAAATCTACAATATTAGGCTTTGTTCAACACTCACAACGTTTTGGAGATTTTAAACAAGATTATACTGCTTTGGGTTTTGGAGGGAAATATCAATTGACCCAAAAGCTTAACTTAGAAGTACTGTATAGTAAATTTGTACGAGGAGAGTCTACAGGTTTAGGGCAGAGTTTTAACCTTGGTTTAAGGTACTTGTTGACAAAATAAGAGTAACTTAGGTGCCTTATGAAAATACACAAACTCCTTTTAATAGCTTTAATTTCATTCCATTCTTCTTTTGCACAAAGCAAAAAAATTAATGGAATTAGTTTTGTAGCTTCAAGATCGGCTATAGATGCTAAGCATGTAAAACCAGTTATAGCAGTTAATGGAAACTATGTTGCTTTAATGCCTTTCGGTTTTTTTAGAGATTTAAATAAACCAACGATCATTTACAATTCTAATCGACAATGGTTTGGAGAAACTAAAAAAGGATTGGAACATTATGCAAAAGAGTTCAAAAAAAGTAATGTAAAAATAATGGTAAAACCTCAACTTTGGGTTGCAAGAGGTTTGTATACTGGTTATATAGATATGGAATCTGAAGCAAATTGGAAAATATTAGAAGATTCGTATCAAAAGTTCATTTTAGAATATGCAGAGATAGCTCAGAAAATAGAAGCAGATATTTTGTGCATTGGAACAGAGTTGGAGAAGTTTGTAGCAAAAAGGCCAAAATATTGGAATCAATTAATTACAAAAATCAGAAGTGTATATAAAGGGAAATTGACCTATGCATCTAATTGGGATGAATTTAAAAGAGTGCCATTTTGGAGTCAATTAGATTATATTGGAGTGGATGCTTATTTTCCCTTAAGTGATAAAAAGACACCTACGGTTGCAGAGCTTGAAAAAGGATGGCAAAAACATAAAAGAGAAATTCAGAAAATTCAACAACAAAATAATAAGCCAATCTTATTTACAGAATATGGTTATAGAAGTGTGGATTTTACAGGAAAAAAACCATGGGAATCGAATCGAGTAGAAGGTGGTGTGAATTTAGTTGCGCAAAAGAATGCAACACAAGCGATTTACAATCAGTTTTGGAAAGAAGATTGGTTTGCTGGAGGTTTTTTATGGAAATGGTTTCATAATCATGAGAAATCTGGAGGACAAGACAATAACCGATTTACACCGCAGAATAAACCAACAGAAAACCTAATCAAAAAATTATATGCGCAATAGAGTATTGTTTTTTATTTTTTTTGTGAGTGTGCTATTTTCTTCTTGTACTAAAGAAAAAGTAAGTATCAACCCAAATAACTTACAAGAATATTTAAATCTAAATTCAGGATTAACTGAAGATCAAGTTATTGCTTGTGCTGCAAGTGATGAGTTTGATGCATCCATTTCATACATCTTTTATTATCCAGTAGTTGGCGCTACGGAAATTCAATATTTTGAAACAGAAAATAGTGCTGTAGATGCACATGATTTTTCTAATTACCAACGAAGAGCATTGCCAAAAGAAGGTGTTTTTAATGGGTATTTAGAAAGATATATTAGAAATGATGTAAAAGAAGTTTGGTCTATAGTTACGTATAAAACAAATGGAAAACTTCATAAGTCAAATCCAATCAGATTAAAAAATCAAACCAAACCTACAGAATGGAGCAATCAAGTGTCAATTGATTTCACTCAAAATACGGTTCCAATATTTTCATGGCTAGATGGTACTATAAAAGAGAATGCTATTTATTTTCAAGTGCTCACCAATAGTACTAACGACTTACTGTCTGGTACCTATACATACGATAGGTGGTTTCAGTATTATGTATTAGACAATGTAGTTCTAAATGTAACTAGAGAAGATCCACCTGAATTGGAAATAGGAAATGAATACAATTTTGTAATGATGGGCGTAAGTCTCGATAATTGGGTAAATTTGGTACTCGTAAATAAATTTACAATTCAGTAATGAGAAAGCAATTATCCTTCTTTGTCGTCTTTTTTTCTTTGATTGCCTTTTCTTATGGTCAAGAAAAAAGAATTGGTACGATTCAAATTTATGGTTTAAAAAAAACAAAACTGAGCGTCATCAAATCGTTTTTAAAAGTAAAGACACAAGAGTCGTTAGATTCGGTATTGCTACATGAAGATGTAAAAAGATTAAAAAGAATTCCATCAATATCACATGCACATTATAAAGTTTCAGAATCTGAGACAGGAAGTTATCGCGTAGATTATTTTTTGGAAGAAAATCGAACCTTAATTCCGGTTGTGAATTTTTGGACCACAACCAATAAGCAATTTGCATATAAAATTGGGTTGTATGAATATAACTTTTTAGGAAGAAACATGACTGTTGGTGGTTATTATCAAAACAATGGTTACCATTCTTATGCCCTTAATTTTAAAGCCCCTTATTTATTTTCGAATTCATTAGGGTTGGCAATCAACCATCAAAATTGGACGAGTGAAGAGCCTTTGTTCTTTGATAATGGATCGGCAAATTACAAATACCAGAATATTTCTTTTGAAACCTTGTTGTTGTATGAATTGAATTTTAAAAACAAGTTGGAATTCGGTGTCAACTATTTTAAAGAAAAGTATCAGTATAAAAACGGAATTACTTCTGCTACCATTCCCCAAGAATTAAACATCAACAAGTTCTTATACAAATTTGTGTATTCGTATAACAACTTAGAGTATTTCTATCAATATGTTAGCGGATTTAAAAACCAATTGTTTGTGCAAATGGTAACCACAGAAAACGAATTTCAAGATGATTTTTTTATCGCTTGGAATGACCTTTTTTATTATAAAAGAGTGGGCGAAAGAGGAAATTGGGCAAATCGATTACGCGCTGGGTTATCAACGAATAATGAGAGCCCGTTTGCACCATTTGCCTTGGATAATAACGTAAATTTGCGCGGTGTTGGAATTTTGGTTGATAGAGGGACTGGAAGCATTGTGTATAATACAGAATACAGACATACCATTTATGAGAAAGGTTCATTTGTATTTCAATCTAATTTATTTGTAGATGCGGGTACGTGGCGAAAACCTGGAGGAACTTTAAGTGACTTTACAAAAAAAGAGAACATGAAATTGTTTTCTGGAGTTGGATTAAGAGTAATTAATAAAAAAATTTTCAATGCTGTTTTTAGAATTGATTATGGGTTTGAACTTACTAATGGGAAATCGAAAGGATTGGTCTTTGGAATTGGGCAGTATTTTTAAGAAAGCATCTCTAACCCTTTGAAAATAAATGCACTAATAATAGCAGCGATCGGTAATGTTAATACCCAAGACAATACTATTTTTCCAATTACTTTGTAATCTGCCTTTTTTGTTACCATTCCAATTCCGAATAAGGAACCCACAGAGACATGTGTGGTAGAAACGGGTAAACCATGTATACTTGCTGTGGTAACTAATATTCCAGTAATCATATTGGCTGTAAAACCTTGACCAGAATTCATTTTTGTGATTTTCTTACTCATCGTTTCTCCCACTTTTTTAGCATTCAATAAACCCCCAAGTGCCATGATAATTGCCACAGAAATCATGCTCCATTCAATCGCTACTGTGTTGATAATAATCAATAAGCCAACAATCTTTGGAGTGTCATTTAAACCTCTGGCAAAACTTACAACTCCAGAGCTTACGTAATGCAAACTATCTAGAATTCTAGGAGAGCTAATACCAAATAATGTAGGGTTTTCTTTGTTTAAGCTTGGTGTTTTTTGTCTTAAAAACCTAAACAATACATAGGCTAATAAACTTATAATAGCGGCCATTAATGGACTTACTACTAAGGGCATTAAAAACGTATTTCCTAGTTTGTCAAAATTAAATTCAGAACCAACAGCCATTACTCCAGCTCCAAATAAGGCTCCAACCAAACTATGTGTTGTGGAGATTGGCATGCCTAGTTTTGTTGCGAAAAACACCGTTATTGCAGCGCCTAGTGCAATTGCAATTGCAAAAGTTGGAGTTTGAATCAATTCATTTGGAACCAATCCTTTTCCGGAGAAATTTTTAACCAATGCTTCTGCCAAAAAAATAGCAGCTACCGATCCAGAGAAGGTGGTGATTGTAGCCCAATTGATCGCTTTTTTGTAATTCGTAATTCCAGCACCAAATAGGGTAGCAACTCCTTTAAAATTATCATTTGCACCATTGCTAAAAGCTAAAAAACAGGCAGCAATAAAAAGAAGAATCAAGAGCATAAAATTGGTTTTAATATTCCGTTTTTAGGACGAAGAAGCATCTCGTTTCTTACGTTTTAACAGTTAAAAAGAAGAACTTTAACATAAAAAAACCTTTCTATTACTAGAAAGGGTTTGTAATTATTTGTTCAATTTATTAACGAGCTATCTTTAAGGATAGTGACGCGATCTGTTTAATAAGAGAAACTGGAAAAAACAAAGACGTAAATAGAAAATTCAGTTTTCAAAATTTCAGACGATTAAATTTGTTCTAATCAAATCTCGAATCTTGGTTCTTTCAGCGTAGCAGTTTTATGTCTTTTCTAACAGCATCCACCACCATCATAGTGATAAGTAGAAGGAGAGAAGAAGATATCGTCTCTTCCTAATGCTTCTAAAGCAGCTGCCGTTTTATCACAAATCGCTAGTGGTTGATTCTTTAATAAGGTATGTCCCAATCCATCATCAAAATAATCTTCATCGCCATAATAAATAGCTGCTTTTCCTGTAAAAACACAAGGTCCATCAGCAGGCATCGGGTCTTTAATAGCGGCAACTTCAATAGATTCTATGTAAATCAATTCGTCAGTTGGGTAATTTTTAGGGTCTAAAATACGATAAGGTTTTCTTGCTCTAATTTCAATCGTTCCAAAGCCTGCGTCGGTTAGTGCTTTTACATAATCAGCAATTGTTAAACTACCAGATAAACACAAAGCACGTAAACGATCATCGTTACGTAATTCATCATTCATAGGTTGCTCACACGTAGGATCACTCATTACCAAACGACCATGAGGTTTTAAAACTCGGTGCATTTCTTCAATGGCTTTTTTCAAATCATCAGACTTAAAAATATTGAATAAACAGTTTTGAGCAGCAACATCAATAGAATTATCTTCAACAGGTAAATCCATGGCGTCACCTTTTCTTAAATCAACAAAATCAGACTGAAACCAATCGTTTTGGGCTTCGGCAATTTTAAAGTTTTTACGAGATGCTTCTAGCATTTCATCTACAACATCCAGTCCAATTACGCCACCTTTATTTCTATTGAAATAAGAGAATTGTAGTAATTCCATTCCACCACCAACACCAACATATAGCATTTTTGGATTGTTGGTTAAATCGCGTGCATGTACAGTAGAACCACAACCGTAGTTCATTTCTTGCATGATTCTCGGAATTTTTAATCCTGGTAATTCCCAAATAGGATTTGTAGTACAGCACAAACCAACATCTGGTGTTAAGGCAGCTTCTTTATATACGTTATGTGTAGTTTCTAAGTAACTCATGTTTTTTAGATTTCTAGATGTTAGATCGCTTCGCTTATAGAAGCGAGACGAATTTATTTTTATTTTATGTCAGAATTTATTGAAAAATGATTTCTAAAGATCTTATATTCTAACTATCCAATAATCTGAATTAGTTCTTTAAATAATATAATCATTTTTGGTTCTGCTTTACCTGCAATTGCAATGATTTCGGCAATATCTACTGGTTGTAAATTTTTAGGGTCACATTCATCTGTCAACACAGAAATTGCTGCACAAGGCAGCCCTAATTGTTTGGCTACAATTACTTCTGGCACTGTGCTCATTCCTACAGCATCCGTTTCTAAAATTTGTAGCATTCTATATTCAGCTCTGGTTTCTAATTGTGGACCTACAACACTTGTGTAAACCCCTTCGTGCAATTGTATGTCGTTCTGTAATGCAATTGCTTTCAGTTGGGCATTTATTTTTTTTGAATACGGCTCTAGCATATCGGCAAAAATATTTCCAAAGTCATTAGCGCCTTTAAAAGCAAGTGGAGAACCTCCTTGTAAATTGATATGATCTTCTATCAACATCAAGTCTCCCTTTTTATAGTTTAGGTTGATGGCACCTGCGGCATTTGAAATCAATAAATTTTTGATTCCTAAGGCATGCATTGTTCTAATTCCGTAGGTTACTTCCCAAAGATTATAACCTTCATATACATGAAAACGACCCGCCATTACAATCACTTTTTTGCCAGATAAGATTCCGTAAATTAACTTCCCTGAATGAAACTCAACCGTTGCTTGTGGGAAATTTGGAATCTCTGAATACGCGATTTCTTTTTCAATTTCGATTTCATCAACCAGTTTTCCTAAACCAGTTCCTAACACAATTCCGATTTCAGGTTGTGTAATTCCGTTAGCTTTTAAGTAGTCTATAGTTTCTTGTAAGTCAATTTGTTTTTTCATATCTATGCTGAACTTGTTTCAGTATCTGTTATTTCAGTATTGTTTTTGAGGCAATAATTTGTTGAATTTTTGGATTCTTTTTATAGAAATCCGAAGCAATTAAATCTTCAAAAGTATCGATGTCATTTAATGTTTCAATAAAACCAATAGATTGTTGTTGCTCTTTTAATTGGGCCAAAGTTACTGTTAATAATTCTGATTGACTCCAAGGTTTATTCTCGAAAATTGAAGCGTTCATTTTAGACATTCCAATTAGGTAATATCCACCATCTTCTGCAGGGCCAAAAACAACATCATTGTTTTGTAAAGTATCAAAACCACTATCAATAATCTCTTTAGAAATATTGGGTAAATCTGAACCAATCAAAATGATGTTTTCATATCCTTCCTTAAAACCATCTTCAAAAGCATTGCGCATTCTGATTCCTAAATCTTCTCCTTCTTGTACAAACTTTTTGTCACCTTCCCATTTAGACGGAATAATGACATCAGAAAAATAAATATGCCTGTCAACATGTACTTTTTGAGATGCGTTTTCTGTGGTTGAAAACAATTCGTAATAAATATTAAAAGCACCAACATCACCAATGGTTTTTGCCAAGCGTGTTTTTACCTTTCCAAGAATGATGTTCTTAACAAATACTATAAGTAGATTGTTCTCTTTTCTCTTTTCTCTTTTCTCCATGCTATTTATAAACTCTAATTCCTTTTTTTAACCAAGTACTCCATTCTTTGCTAAACGTATGTACTTTTTCTGTTGGATTGTTTAATGAATCTACTACGATATTTTGTTTGTTTTTCCATTCAAAAATTCCACCAAATAAATTGAAAACATTTTTATAACCTGCTTTTTTTAGTTTCTCGGCAATATCTTCAGAACGAATTCCGATAGAACAATACACTACAATCGTTGCATTTTTGCCTGCTAGTTTGGAGGTCGTTTTTTCTAAGTCGAAATGATCGTAACCAACATGAAGGGCATTTTTAAGATGACTGACCTTGTATTCTTTCAATTCTCTGGCATCTAATAATACAAAATCTGGATTCGATTTTATCATTTCTACAGATGCGTAGGGTACACTTTCTGTATTGTGTTTTTTCAATAGCTTTTTGATAGACTGTCCGTTTAAAGAAATCGAAAATAAAATTACAAGTATGTAAATTAGTTTTTTCATTTACGCCACAACTCCCTGACAGCTACTTCCTGCACCAGCAGTACAGCCGTAGCAATGTTGGTTGATAATGATGTTTCTGTTTTGCAACAACGCTTCATTATATTCAGAAATGTGTTTTATCTTGCTGTTTACTTTTAAGTTCAACATCTGATTGAAGTCACAATCAAACAACCAGCCATCCCAGCTTATAGAAATGGTATTGGTACACATTACATTTTCTACAGCTGTTGGATTGTATGCTTCTACCAAAGCGTACATATAATCTTCATAATTTTCTGAAGCGATTAAATAATCTAAAAATCGACTGATTGGTAAATTGGTAATTGCAAATAAACTATTGAAATTAATATTGAAATCGTTCTTTAATGCCTTTTTAAAATCATTTTCTAATGCCATTTGATCTCCAGGTAAAAATGCTCCTGACGGATTATATACCAAGTCTAACTTCAAATCAGAGCCTTCTATTCCATACCCAACATCATTTAGCATTTGCAATGCTTTGATAGATTTATCAAAAACACCATCACCACGTTGCTTATCCGTTTTACCACGTGTCCAATGTGGCATAGATGAAACAACATGTACATTGTGTTTTTTAAAGAATTCTGGTAAATCGTGGTATTTTTTGTTTGCTCTAATAATTGTAAGGTTAGAACGAACAATAAAATCTTTAATTCCAGCTTTGGAAGCTTCCTCAACAAACCATCTGAAATTAGGATTCATTTCTGGTGCGCCGCCAGTTAAATCTAAGGTATGGGCTTCTGTTTTTTTAATTACATCCAAACACTGATTCATGGTTTCAATAGTCATGATTTCTTTCCGGTCTGGACCCGCATCCACATGGCAATGTGCACACACTTGATTACACATATACCCCAAGTTGATTTGTAGAATTTCTAGTTTTTTAGGACGTAGTGGAAACTGATTTGTTTCTTTTATTTTGTTTGCAAACGTAGGCAGCTCGTCTTTAAAAATTCCGTTGGATAGAATTTCTAATTGACGTTGGGTATTTGCTAAATCGTTATTTCTTGCTTGTAATGATTTTGTTGCCATATATTCTGTCAAACTGAACTTGTTTCAGCTTCTCATAATTATTTGATGTGATTCTGAAATAAATTCAGAATTACGTATTATTCAATAGAACCTGATTTTCATCAGGATAAGCGAGCTGTACTTTTTTTAAAAAGAGATCTCAACTTTCGTTGAGATAAGCGATTCACATAATTTTGTAGAACAAAATTGGTTTTCTGCTTACATCTCCAACTTATTCACTTTATTCATCATCTGTACTCCATGCACTAAGGTGGCTCCGCTTTTTATGGCAGCTCCCACATGAATCGCTTCCATCATTTGGTCTTTGGTAATTCCTCGTTGTAATCCATCTTTTGTATAGGCATCAATGCAGTACGGACACTGTTCTGTGTGGGCTACTGCTAGTGCAATTAACGATTTTTCTCTGGCCGTTAACGCACCTTCTTCAAATACTTTTCCGTAATAATCAAAGAATTTATTTCCTAGTTCTTCGCTCCATTCTGTAATCTTTCCAAACTTTCTTAAATCTGCTGGATCGTAATATGTTTTTGACATCTGTATTGTATATTTCTTAAAAAATAAAGATACTATTTACCATTTAAACTCCAATCATATTCTAGATGTCTAATCTTCGCTTTTTTGTTAATTTTTGTCGTAGAATACCTGTTTAAATAATCAATTAAAGAACCTTCTTTTGTGAAATCTCCTTTAAACCATTCAAATATTTTTGAAATCTGAATTTTCTTTTGAGTGATTTTATTTCTTGTAGAATCATTAATGAATAGTTTCATTAACCGCTCTAGTTCACTTTCTATATTCGCTTCTGTAAAAGCAAAATTTCCTAATTGAGGGCAAGAACCAGATGCACAATTTACGCCTACATGAATTCTTGGGTCATTAAAGTCTTTTCGTAGAATTTCGTGTTCAATAGTATTCAAGGTATATTTTTTACCGCCAACTACTGCAAATGGAATATTCCATGCATCTTTTCCTTTTTTCTTAATTTTCAGGATGCTTTTTAACGGATAATTTTCCAAAATCAATGTTAGTGTATAGGCATTGTACGCATTTATCCAAAAAGCTTTTGTTTTATTTGCAGACCAATCTTTGCCAGGTGTCGTTTTTTCTAAATATGAAATGTATGCTGCTAATTTTGATGCGTCAGATTTGAATTTTTTATAATCTACGTTACCCTTTGAATCAACATGTTTCTGTAACAAATCATTGTAAGTTTCAGTTTGTGCCTGAATATTAAAGACAAATAATAAGAGCATGCTAAAAGTAAAAAGTGGTTTCATCGAGTTTGTTTTTGATGAAATTTTAGACGTTGTTTTTTCTGATAGTTTACAAAGAAAATGTTAAAAAATTAATCAGTAATTTCTTCGCCTATTTTAAGATTGAATTTTTTTCTAAACCAATACACTATCAAATATAAAATAGGTGTGTCTAAGGCAGCAATAATTATTTTAAATAAGAAGCCACTGATTAATAGGCTGCCAAATATTTCCCAAGGCAACACTTTAAAAGAGCATAATAAAAACAATACAGTAAATGTGTCTATAAATTGAGAAGAAAATGTGGAGAAGTTATTACGCAACCATAAATGTTTACCATTTGTTTTCTTTTTCCAAAAATGAAAGATTCGAATATCAATAAACTGAGCAGCTAAATATGCCATCATTGAAGCTAAAACGGCTAAAGGAGATAATCCAAAGACATCTGAAAAAACAGCATCTTTTATTGGTGAGTTTTGAATTGCTGGAACTACATCAGAAACTAAAATAATGAGCATTGAAAAGAAGGAGGCAAAAATACCGGCAATGACTACTTGGTTGGCTTTTTTCTTTCCATAGATTTCGGATAAAATATCTGTAATTAAGAAGGTAATTGGATAGGGTAAAATTCCGACAGAAATTTCAAATCGATACAACCCAAAAGGTTCCCAGTAGAAGAATTTTTGAAAAATTAAATTAGATGTTACTAAGGATGCTATAAATAAGGCAGCTAAAACTAAATAGATTAATTGCGCAGATGATTTTTGATTGGTTGTCATATAACGAAGTTAGTAATTTCTTGTGATTTTAAAAATTTGTATGTTTGCAGCTGCAAACAAACAACAAAAAAGAAATACATGAAAGCATATATTTTTCCGGGTCAAGGAGCTCAATTTACAGGAATGGGATTGGATTTGTACGAGAACTCTAAAGTAGCACAAGACTTATTTGAAAAAGCGAATGAGATATTAGGATTTAGCATTACAGATGTAATGTTTGAAGGTACTGCTGAGCAATTAAAACAAACCAAGGTTACACAACCCGCAATTTTTTTACATTCGGTAATTTTAGCGAAGGTACTCGGTGAGTCTTTTCAGCCAGAAATGGTTGCAGGTCATTCTTTAGGAGAGTTGTCTGCATTGGTTGCAAACGGCGTATTGTCTTTTGAAGATGGATTGACATTGGTCTCAAAAAGAGCAATGGCAATGCAAAAAGCGTGCGAAATAGCACCCTCTACAATGGCAGCCGTTTTAGGCCTAGAAGACAAAGTAGTTGAAGATACTTTGGCAGAAATTGATGGAGTAGTAGTTGCGGCAAACTATAACTGCCCAGGGCAGTTGGTAATTTCTGGAGAGGTTTCTGCAATCGAAACAGCCTGCGAAGTTTTAACCGAAAAGGGAGCAAGAAGAGCATTAATACTGCCTGTAGGTGGTGCATTTCATTCGCCAATGATGGAGCCAGCTAGAGAAGAGTTAGCGGCAGCGATTGAGGCAACAACATTTAGTGAGCCAACCTGTGCAGTGTATCAAAATGTTCCTGCAAAAGCAGTTACTGATGCTGAAGAGATAAAGAAAAACTTAATAGCACAATTAACAGCGCCAGTTAAATGGACACAATGTGTACAAGCTATGGTTGCAGATGGAGGAACTGAATTTATTGAAGTTGGTCCAGGAAAAGTATTACAAGGATTGATGCGCAAAATAGATAGAAGTGTTGCTGCAAGTGGCGCAAGTTTTGAAGCATAATTATCACAAGAATATAGTTTGAAAAAAGCTGCTCATATGAGCGGCTTTTTTTAATGCAAAAAATGAAGAAGAGGGTTCGTTTTTGGTGAAAAAAATGCTAGTTTTCTTTAATGGATTCCTTTTCTGTTTGGGTAATTTTACCTGATTAAAAAAACGGGAAGTTGTACCCTGAATTACCTTGATATAATTAAGGATATTGATGGATATGAAATAATTCATGTCAATCTAAAAACAAAGAAATGGGAGAGCACATAGAAAGTGAAGAAATAAATTATAAATGGGTTTTGGAAATTCTAAAAAACGGAAATCAAAATTTTGTTGACAACTGGAGGCAAAGAAGAAATTATAGAAAAGAGGTGAGAAATACTGCTTCGGGGCAAACGCCTTTTGCTGCCGTACTAAGTTGTATTGATTCAAGAGTTCCTGTAGAGACTATTTTTGATGTAGGAATTGGAGATGTTTTTAGCTTTCGTGCCGCGGGTAATTTTGTGGATCCAAAGATTGAAGAAAATAATAATATTTTGGGGAGTTTAGAGTTCGCGAAAATTTCTGGGGTACAATTAATTCTTGTTTTAGGCCATACAGGTTGTGGTGCTGTTAAAGCGGCCATCGCTGGAGATCCAACGGAGTGTAAACAAACAAATATTATGGTGGGAAGACTTCAAAAGAATATCACTACTACCGATGAAAATGCAGCAATAAGAGAAAATGTACTAAATACCATTAAACACATTAGAAAGCTTAGTGATTGTTTGAGGGAGTTTAACATTGAAGGGGGGATTTATGATATTTCAACTGGCGAAGTAGAGTTTATAGATTAACATAAGTAAAATGCCCCTCATTGAGTGGGCATTTTATTGTTTAGGTTGCGCTCTGTTCTTAAGGAACTTAATTTTCTTTATGAAATAAACTATCAATTTCAAGATGTTTGTTTTGCATTGTACTCAGGGCAAATGCAGCGGCAGCAACTCCAAAAACAGCATAGTCTAACGCTGGTTTTATCCCAAAGGCCGCTGTCATGCTTATTCCAAAGATTAACAGTAAAAACCCACTAAGTTTAGCCGTGAATTCTGTTTTAAACCCGATTAATAAATTGATGGCAAAAACAATTTCCAAGGCCGTTGCAAGAATTGCTAAAACCGGGATCATTATTTCTGGAAACCAAGGATTCATTTGTTGGGTATAGTTTACAAATGCTTGCCAGTTTCCCCAAGCAGAAATTTCTTTGGCGTACAATCCAAAACGGTCTGCAACGGCTGATAAAAAGCCAATTGCAATTGATACCCGTAAAAATATTTTGATAAATTTAGTGTTCATTTTCTACGACTTTATGGTTTCCAGGAGTAAACTCAAAAGATTTCATTAAGCGATTCCAAGTATTGATTTGAGCAATAGCCAAGGATAAATGACCAATTTCTTCCTTGTTAAAATAGCTGCTTAATTCAGTAAATAACGATGTTGTTATTGGTGCTGTATTTAAGAGCGTAAGTGCATCTGTAAATGCTAAAACTGCTTGCTCTTTTTGAGTGAAATATGGGGTGCTTTGCCAAATGCCAAGTGCATGTATTCTTGTTTCGGTTTCGCCCGTGTGTTTTAACTCTTTTGTATGCATATCTACGCAATAGGCACAGCCATTTAATAGGGATGTTCTATAGCGAATCAATTCTAATAGTTGCATGGGTAAAGGAGAATTGTTTACGTAGTTTTCTGTAGTCATTACTGCATCAAACATTCCTTTTGGTACTTCGTTATAAGATATTCGTTCCATGATGTTGTTTTTAAGTGTACCACAAAATTAGGTTACGAAAGAACAAATCTTCTTAAGCTATCTTAAGAACGTGTTTTTATAGGTTTTTTCTTATTTCACTTAAGTATTCAGGAGTAATGTCTAAATAAGAAGCAATCATATACATGGGTACGCGCTGCAAAAAATCAGGAATGTCTCTTTGCAAGGTTAGGAAGCGTTCTTTACTACTGAGTTTCATGTAGAATTCATTTTTTCGTTGAATAGCAACCAACGTATTTTCAGCAATAATTCGAAAAAGGCGTTCTAGTTTTGGGATTTCTATAAACGCTTTTTCTAAATTGTCTTTGCTAATTGATAGGATGGTTGATTTTTCTAAGGTATCAATTGTGAAGTTTGAAGGCGTTTCTCTAACATAACTTTCCAAATTTGTAATCCACCAATTCTCAATGGCAAATTGTATAATTTTATCAGTCCCTTTTTCGTTGATATAATGGGCTCTTACTATGCCGCTTATAATAAAGTAATGGTTCTTGCAAACTTGATTCGTTTCTAGTAAAATTTCTTTTTTTGAGTATGAATTAATTACTAGGTATTTGAAAAATGAATCCGTTTCTTCATCAGAAAAAGGAATGTATCTGTTGATATAGGTTTCTAGTTGGTTTTTTATTTTAGGGACTGGAATCATTTATTGTTTTAACTGCCATTTCCAAGCAGAATCTAGGGCTTCGTCTAGATCTTTTTCTGTTTTCCAATTCAGTTCTTTATTGGCAATGGTAGTATCTGCATAGGCGGCTGTAATATCTCCCTCACGTCTACCAACGATCTTATAATTCAATGATTTTCCAGATGCTTTTTCAAAGGCTTTAATGACTTCCAATACAGAGCTTCCGGTTCCAGTTCCGACATTGAAAAACTCGAAATTTAACTTATTGTTTTTGTTGATTAAGCGTTGTAATGCTGCAATATGTGCTTTTGCTAAATCTACTACATGAATATAATCTCTTACCGCTGTTCCGTCAATTGTTGGGTAGTCATCACCAAAAACAGACAATTCTTTTCTGATTCCCATAGCAGTTTGTGTAATAAACGGAATTAAGTTTTGAGGAACTCCTAGTGGTAATTCGCCAATTTTAATACTCTTATGTGCTCCAATTGGGTTGAAATATCTAAGTGCAATAGCATTCATATTGTAGGCCTTGCAGCTTTCTTTAATAATCTCTTCCCCAATTTGTTTTGTATTTCCGTATGGAGATTCAGCAGGCTTGGTTGGTGCATTTTCAGTGATAGGCAATTCGTCTGCTTGTCCATATACTGTACATGAAGAACTAAAAATAAAATGATCAATATTTCTAGTTTTCATCTCTTGTAAAAGATATACCAAGCTACCGATGTTGTTTTCGTAATAGTCTAATGGCTGTGCTACACTTTCTCCAACGGCTTTAAAAGCAGCGAAATGAATGATACCATCAACCATATTATTTTCGAAAAAAGCTTGAACATCCTTTTTTATTCTTAAATCTATTTGATGAAAGGCAGGCTTAACTCCAGAAATAGCAGTGATATTCTCTAAAACATCTATGGTTGTGTTTGATAAATCATCAATAATAACAACTTCAAATCCTGAATTTTGTAATTCAACAACCGTGTGAGATCCAATAAATCCTAATCCTCCTGTAACTAATATTCTTTTCATTTGCTATTTATTTTTGTCTCTGTTGTCAATGGTGATTGCTTTTAAACACAATTACAATGTTTCTTAAAACCCATTTCATCTTGCTAAAATAAAAAAGCTCAGTTAAAAAACTGAGCTTTTGTTGTTATTTTATCCTATAAAATCCAACACCGTTTTGGTGATGAATTCTAGCTGTTCTTCTTCTAGTTCTGTATGCATTGGTAAAGAGATTACCGTATCAATTAATTGATTGGTTACTGTAAAATCATCTTCATTATAACGTTCGTCTTTATAGGCTTTTTGAGCATGTAATGGAACTGGATAATAAATGGCATTCGGAATGTTGTTGTCTAACAAGTGTTGGTGCAACTCGTTGCGCTTTCCATTTGTAATTTGTAAGGTATACTGATGAAAAACATGAGTTGAAAATTCACTTGTCACCGGTGTGATAATGTTTGGATTGCTAGCGAAAGCAGTTGAATAATAGTTTGCAGCACTTCTACGAGCATCACAATAGCTATCTAATAAAGGTAGTTTTGTTTTTAAAACGGCTGCCTGAATAGAGTCTAATCGAGAATTTACCCCAACAACATCGTGGTAATACCGCTTGTACATTCCATGGTTTACCATTCCTCTAATTATATGTGCTAAATCATCATCATTGGTAAAGATTGCACCTCCATCACCATAACATCCTAAGTTTTTAGAAGGGAAAAATGATGTGGTTCCAACGTTTCCAATCGTTCCTGATTTTTTTGTGGTACCGTCAGCGAATTTATAATCCGCTCCTATGGCTTGCGCATTGTCCTCAATAACATACAAATTATGTGCATTTGCAACTTCCATTACGGCCTCCATATTGGCACATTGTCCAAATAAATGTACCGGTACAATGGCTTTTGTTTTTGGAGTGATTGCTTTTTTTAAGGCCTCAATATTCATGTTAAAAGTGTCTGCTTCTACATCTACTAAAACTGGAGTTAATTTTAACAATCCAATAACTTCTACAGTTGCGGCAAATGTGAAATCTGCAGTAATTACTTCATCACCTTGCTCAAGACCTAAACCCATCATAGCAATTTGCAAAGCATCTGTTCCGTTTGCACACGGAATTACATGTTTTACATGTAAGTATTTTTCTAAATCTGCTTGAAATTCTTTAACGTAAGGGCCGTTTATATATGCTGCTGAATTCAATACTTCAAAAATAGAAGCGTCAACAGTTTCTTTGATATGTTTGTATTGACCAGGAAGGTCAACCATTTGAATTTTTTTCATGAAATGAAATTTTTTGTCTCTACAAAAATACAAATTATTCCTGTTCAAGCGAGCTCCTTTAGTATTGATTTTTCTGTTATCTTTGGTCGAATTCAAATTTATTTTCATGAAGCTTCTCAAAAAAATTGTAAAAGTTGTTGTTGGTCTTATTCTGTTATTAGTTGTAGGTTTTTGGTTGTTTACCAGAACCTTGTATCCAACCTATGATGGAGAGCTTGATTTGGCTAATATTTCTGAAGAAGTTACGGTGTATTATGACGAGGTTGGTGTACCACATATAAATGCCCAAAACCAAAAAGATGCGTATACAGCCTTGGGGTATGTACATGCACAAGATCGATTATGGCAAATGGAATTGATTCGCAGAATTGCTGCGGGTAGATTGTCTGAGATTTTTGGAAAAGACTTGGTGAAAACAGATAAGTTTTTTGCCGGTTTAGGGATTGAAGAAGCCTCTGCAAAAACCATTACAAACCTGGATAAAAACTCAGATTCATATAAATTAGCAATTGCTTATTTAGATGGCGTAAATCAATTTATGGAAAATGGACCAACACCTGTTGAGTTTTTATTGGTTGGAGTAAAGAAAGAGGTGTATACTTTAAAAGATGTGTACAATGTTTTTGGGTATATGGCCTTTAGTTTTGCAGCGGCTCATAAAACAGATCCGATGTTAAATGAAGTAAAAGAAAAATTAGGGGATGCATATTTCAACGAAATTAGTTTGTCTAATGTAGAGAATACGGCCTTGATTCAGAATGAAAAGAATCCGTTTTTAACGGCAAATGTTGCATCCGCAATTCAAGAGATATATAAACCGTTACCATTAGCGCCTTTTATTGGGAGTAATTCTTGGGTGTTGGGGCCAGAAAAAACAAAGAATGGACGTGTAATTTTTGCAAATGATCCTCACATTGGATTTTCGCAACCTTCTGTTTGGTATCAGTCACATATTAAAACGCCGGATTACGAAATGTATGGTTTTAATTTAGCGCTTTCTCCTTTTGCCTTAATTGGGCACAATAGAGAATATGCCTACGGAATGACCATGTTTGAAAACGACGATGTAGATTTTTATTTTGAAAAAAACAATCCTAACAATCCATTAGAATATCAAACTAAAGAGGGGTTTAAAAAGTACGATATTATAAAAAAAACAATCAAAGTAAAAGATGGGGATGATGTTGTTATTGAAGTTAAAGTAAGTCAGCATGGTCCTATAATGAATGACTTGATTGAACATGTAGAGGATGAAAGACCTATGGCGATTCAATGGATTTACACCAAGCTAGAGAATCAACTATTGCAATTATCTCATCAAATGTCTCATGCAACATCTTTAAAAGAGTTTAAAAATGCAGCAAGTAAATTACATGCTCCTGGGTTGAATATTATGTATGGCGATGCTAAGAATAACATCGCTTGGTTTGCTGCTGGGAAACTGTATAAATACAGAGAAGGAGTTAATACAAAGTTGATTTTAGATGGCGCTTCTGGAGATGATGAAATTTTAGAATACTTCGATTTTGAAGAAAATCCACAAGCTATAAACCCAAGTACTAATTATGTGTATTCGGCAAACAATCAGCCAGATTCTATTAAAAATGGATTGTATCCAGGATATTATTTACCTGAAGATAGAGCAAAGCGAATTGTACGCTTGTTAAAAGATAAAAACGATTTCACAAAAGAAGATGTTGCTAAAATGATCTACGATGTTACTTCTGCAAGTACCTCAGAAAACATTCAGAATTTTATGAGTGGAATAGAAACAGCAAATCTAACTGAAATCGAAAAAACAAGCTTAGATGTGTTGTCTAACTGGAAAGGGTATTACGGTAAAAAAGAAGTTGGGCCCACCATTTACAATCGTTTGGTATATGAGTTTTTAGTTGCTACCTATAAAGATGAAATGGGGAAAAGTTTTGCACAGTTTATAAATACTCCCTATCAAGACAAAGCACTGGCAGAACAAATTGGAAGAGAGAATTCTGTTTGGTGGGATAATGTATCAACTAAAAATAAAAAAGAAACGAGGAAGGAAATTATTACAAGCGCCTTTAAAAAAGCAGTTGCTTTTGTTTCGAATCAGTTAGGGAGTACGGTGCAAGATTGGACTTGGGATAAAGTAATCTCTGTGGAATACGGACATGCTCTGGGTAAAGTTGCTGCCCTACGTACATATTTTAATGTGGGGCCTTTTAAAACTATTGGGGGTAACGAGGTGATCAATAATCAGATTTTTAATTTAGATAGCACTGGGGTTTATAAAGTGACTGCTGGTCCTTCTACACGTAGAATAATAGATTTTTCTGATGTGGAAAATAGCTTAGGGATTTTACCAACTGGGCAATCGGGTAACGTGTTTAGTCCACATTATGATGACCAAGCTCAAATGTATATTGATGGGGAATTTATGAAAATGAAACTGAATCAAAAAGAGATAGAAACTTCTGAAAATGTATTGGTGTTTAAGCCTAAAAACTAAAACTCCTTATACACCTCTTCAAATGGAATTCTAAAACGTTCTCCATAGACGCCTTTTTCAGTTCTAATTCCGCAAGAAACAATCATGTTTATTTCTGCGCCAAAAGGCAAGCCTAATAATCGTTTTACACGCCAGGTATCAGAGCCTTCCATTGGACAGGTGTCGTAGCCAATTGCCGCCATGCTTGTCATAAAGTTTTGAGCTGCTAAGCCAGTAGATTTATGTGCTACAATGCGCATGTCTTTTTGACGGACTTCTCTATAGATTGGTTTGAAAAAACCAATAACAATAATAAGGAGGTATTTAAGCCAACCTAAAATCCCTAAAAAGTCTGCATAGGCAAATGGGATGATTTTTCCATAATAATTTCTGGCAACCTTTTCTCTACTGCTTTGTTCTGATTTTGGATTGTTCTTCCCAAAAACAGCGTCCATGTAACTTAAATTTGCTTTTGCACGTTTTTTCCATCTGTCTTTTCTCGTGATAAAAACCACCAATTGTTGTGCGGTTTTGGCCGCGTTCTGATTGAAGCAAAATGGAGCAATCTGTTCAATAATGTCTTTTGAAGTAATGTGGTAAAACTCCCACAATTGCATATTGCTACTGTTTGGAGCCAAGCTTGCTTGTTCAATACATTTTTTCACTAAAGCCGTATCTATGGATTTATCTGCGTCAAAAACACGTACGGATCTTCTAAAGTTTATTGCTTCTGAAACTGTTTTTTCGTTTGTCATAGAGTTAAGAAAAGTATTTCATAAAGATTTTTAATATGTTTAATTTTCCATTGTAAGGCGCATATCTAACTGGGATGTCTAACCAGTTGTAGCGTTTGGTGACACCTTTTTTGTGACAGAAAATATCAAAAGTTTGTTTGCCGTGGTACCCACCAATTCCGCTTTCTCCAACACCTCCAAAAGGCAAATTATGGTTTGCAAAATGTACGGTGGTGTCATTGATTGTTCCGCCTCCAAAAGAGTAATTCGCGATCATTTTTTTAGCGAAATTCTTTTTGCCTGTAAATACATATAGTGCCAACGGTTTTTCATAGTTGCTAATGATCGTATGAATATCATCATCTGTATCATAAGAAATCACGGGAGAAATAGGCCCGAAGATTTCGCCTTTCATTACTTCGCTATCTAAACTAGGCTCATCAATTAAGGTTGGTGAAATGTAATTGTCTTCTTTATTTATTTTTCCTCCAATAAGAATTTTCTCATTTTCTAACATGATTGCCAAACGATCAAAATTAGATTGATTTACTATTCTTGGATAGTCTATTGAATTTTCGGGATTATCGCCGTAGGCTTTGGTAACTTCTTTCTGATAACATGCTACAAATTGATCTTTAACAGATGTGTGAATTAGTAGGTAATCTGGAGCAATGCAGGTTTGACCTCCATTGATTAATTTCCCCCAAACAATTCTTTTTGCAGCCAATTTAATATTTGCAGTTTCATCAATGATACAAGGGTTTTTCCCTCCTAGTTCTAAGGTTACTGGAGTTAAAAATTGTGCAGCTGCTTTTGCAACTATTTTCCCTACCGTTACACTTCCAGTAAAGAAAATATAATCCCAACGTTGTGCTAATAATTCAGTAGAAACTTCAACACCTCCTTCAATTACAGAAACATGGCTTTTCTCAAAAATTGCTTCAATAATTTCTTTGGTGATTCTGCTTGTGTTTGGTGTTAACTCAGAGGGTTTTAATACAACCGTATTCCCAGCAGCAATGGCTCCAATTAAAGGCACAAAAGCCAATTGATATGGGTAGTTCCAAGGTGAAATTACCAAAACAACTCCATAAGGATCTTTGTAGATTTTACTTGATGAAGGGAAGTTTAAAAAAGCGGGCATCACAGCTTGAGGTTTTGCCCAAGTATTGATGTTTTTGATGGTTCTTTTAAGTTCAGAAATTACAATGGATGTTTCTGTCATTACACTTTCATATTCAGATTTTTTAAAATCGGCATGTAATGCAGCAACAATGTCTTTTTCTCTTTTTGTGATTTCTGTTAATAGGCTTTTTAAAAGCTGTTTTCTTTTTGAAAGATCTTTTGTTTGATGTGAAGCAAAATAGGATTTTTGCGCTTGTACAATGTGAGAGATGCTCATAAAACTTATAGTTCTTGTATTTTTTTATTCATCACAGAAAACCATAATGGTGGAATTAATGCCAAGATGACCATTCCTGGATACCCTGTTGGCATGTTTGGGCTTTCTGGTAGTGATTTTAATAGTTGATAATGTTTACTTCCATTATAATGATGATCTGAATGACGGGATAAATTAAATAACATCAGTTTGCCTATTACGTGGTCAGAATTCCAAGAGTGTGTTCTTTTTACTTTCTCATACCGACCACTTTCACTTTGTTTTCTTAGTAGTCCGTAATGTTCAATGTAGTTTACACTTTCTAATAATAAAATTCCAAATACAGATGCGATGATAAAATAGAGCAAGATTAATGAACCGTAAAAATAAAATATGGTGGTACATAATGCGATGTTTAACAGCGTATAAATGACCATTCTATTTTGATAATGGAATGAATTTCTTCCAGAAAGTTTCAGCCTTTTGTTTTCTAATTGCCAAGCTTGTTTATAGCTCGTAAAATGTGAGCGAATCCAAAAGGTGTAAATCACTTCGTTTTTTCTCGCAGTAGCAGCGTCTTTTGGTGTTGCAACATTTAAATGATGTCCCGCATTGTGATAGGGTAAAAAATGGGTATTGATAGCGCTTAACAATAAAATTTCACCTAAAAATTCTTCAAATCTGTTATTGCGATGCCCTAATTCATGTCCAACATTAATTCCAATGGTCCCGCTTAAAAGCCCCATGCCAATTATTCTGCCTATAAGCTCATAGGTTTCTAATTGTGGTTCTTGAATTACATCAAAAAATAAGACTAGAAAATACAATTGAATAGGGATTGTTAGGTATAAAATATAGGTGTACATTTTGTTCTCCTTTTCTTTTATCTCTTGTTCTTTTGAAAAATTACCAGACGTAGGTTTGAAAAAAAATTCAATAAGTGGAATTAGTGCAAAAGAAAATAATAAAGGCAAATAGGTGATCCAGCCATGCATTGTGAATGAGAAATAGACACATAAAGGAAGAAGAAATACAGTTAGAAATTTAAGGCTTCTCATTTAAAAATGATTTATGCCTCAATATACAAAATTATGTGCAGGCTTTCCAAATCACTTCATTAGGAACAGGTGCTGTGATTTGAACAGTTTCTTTGCTAACAGGATGTATGAAGTTGATTTTTCTGGCATGTAAATGAATGCTTCCATCTTTGTTACTTCTGTTGAATCCATACTTTAAGTCCCCTTTTATAGGAGATCCAATGTTTGCTAGTTGACATCTAATTTGATGATGACGCCCTGTTTCTAAATCAACTTCTAAAAGCGAGTAATTATCTAGTTTCTTAATGATTTTATAATGTAAAATGGCTTTTTTACTACCCTCAATTTCTTTGCTGTAAGCGGTAGATTTGTTGTTTTTTGGATTTTTCTTTAAGAAATTAATTAGAGTGTCATTTTCTTTTTTTGGTTGCTCTTTTACGACAGCCCAATAGGTTTTTTTAATGGTTTTGTCCCGTAACATTTTATTTAATCTTTCAAGAGCTTTAGAAGTTCTAGCAAAGATGATAATTCCACTTGTAGGTCTGTCTAAACGATGTACAACGCCTAAAAAAACGAGTCCTGGTTTGTTGTATTTTTCTTTGATGTATTCTTTGACAACATCACTTAAAGGTTTGTCTCCGGTTTTATCACCTTGCGTAATATCACCTGCTTGTTTGTTTACAACAACAATGTGGTTGTCTTCAAATAATACCTGTAAATTATCTTTGGTAGATGCCATTTTTACTATTTGAAATCTCCAGCAACGTCTTCGTTTATCTTATCTATAAAATCTAAAAACTCCTTTCTTCCTAGTCCTGTAGAAGAGGAGGTAAGAAAAGATTGAGGTAAAGTTTCCCAGTAGTTTAAAAGTTTCTTTTTATAAGAAGCAATTTGATTGTTGATTTTGGAGCTCCCCAATTTGTCTGCTTTTGTAAAGACAATGCAAAACGGAATTTGCGTTTCCCCTAGAAATTGCATGAACTCTATGTCAATTTTCTGAGGATCGTGTCTGCTGTCAATTAAGACAAAGGTGCAAACCAATTGTTCTCTTTCTTTGAAATAATTTTCTATGAAATGTTGAAAAATAGTTCTTTTCTTTTTTGAAATTTGTGCATAACCATAGCCTGGTAAATCAACTAAAAACCAAGATTCATTTATAATGAAATGATTGATCAATTGCGTTTTTCCTGGTTTTCCTGAAGTTTTTGCTAAATCTTTTCGTTCCATCAACATGTTGATTAAAGAAGATTTACCAACATTTGATCTACCTATAAAGGCGTATTCAGGAATTCTGTCTTTTGGTGCTTTTGTAACATTGCTGTTACTCATTACAAAATTTGCAGATTTAATTTTCATTGTAAACTAGATGTTTCTAGAAGTTATCCAAGTGTCAAGAACCTCATTGAATTCTTTTGGTCTTTCCATCATTGCAGCATGGCCACATTTGTCAATCCAAAATAAATCAGAATCAGGTAATAATTTATCAAAATCAACCGCAACTTCTGGAGGTGTAACTTTGTCTTGTTTTCCCCAAATTAAACATGTCGGTTGCTTCATGTTTGGCAAATCTTTTGCCATATTGTGCCTAATAGCACTTTTAGCAATTGCTAAGGTTCTAATTAATGAATTCCTGTCATTTATTACAACATACACATCATCAACTAGTTCTTCTGTTGCAATAGCTGGGTCATAAAAAACATCACGTGCTTTTTTTGTAACATAGTCTCTGTCTCCTCTTCTAGGATAGCTATCTCCCATTGAGTTTTCGTACAAACCAGAACTACCAGTTAATACCAGTGCTTTTACTTTATCAGGGTAATGATTTGAAAAATACAATCCAATATGTCCACCTAAAGAGTTTCCAACAAGAACAACACGGTCTAATTTTTTAAATTCGATAAAGTCATTTAAAAATTTCGCTAAGTTTTTGATGTTGGTTTTTAATAGAGGTAAAGAATATAAAGGTAATTCAGGAATTAAAACTTTGTACCCTTTCTTAGAAAAATGATTAAAAGTTGCATCAAAATTACTTAATGCTCCCATTAGCCCATGTAGGATGACAATTGCTTGTCCTTCACCAGCCTCTGCATACGTAAATTTACCTTCGGTAATTAAGTTTTCTGTCATGGTCTAAATTGATTTGACTCAATGGCAAATGTAGTTTTTTTTTAGCACATAGCCGCCTTTAATGTTTTCAACTCAAATCTAAATATATCTATAACAGTGTCAATATTTTAAGTCAAAATTGCTTTTTTTTCAAGTAAGTGGTAAAAAGTGGTAGAAAGTGGTAAAAAATTTATATTTTTGAAAATCTTAACTAGAGGTATAAAGAATTTGATAAACTTAATCGGGACATATGAATGTAAGGCTGATGCTAAAGGGCGAGTGATGTTTTCATCGGCGTTAAAGAAGCAATTGTTGCCTGTTGTGTCTGAAGGTTTTGTTGTGAAGAGGGCGGTTTTTCAGCCTTGTTTGGAGTTGTATCCGATGCGAGAGTGGAATTCAATGATGGAGAAGATTAATAAATTAAATCGATTTGTTAAGAAGAATAACGATTTTATTAGAAGGTTTACGGCAGGTGTAAAAGTGGTTGAATTGGATGCTTCTGGAAGATTGTTAATTCCAAAGGATTTATGTCAGTTTGCGGGTGTAGAAAAGCAAGTAGTCTTGTCTTCAGCTGTGAATATTATAGAGATTTGGGATAAAGACAGGTATGAGAATGCGATTGATGACGCAGCGATAGATTTTGCTGATTTGGCGGAAGAAGTAATGGGAAATACAGGTGAAGATGAAGTATCATAATCCAGTTTTATTAAAGGAGAGCGTAGATGCTTTGGATATTAAGGAGAATGGAATTTATGTTGATGTGACGTTTGGTGGTGGTGGTCATTCAAGAGAGATTTTGAGTCGTTTGGGTAAAGATGGTAGATTGTTTGCTTTTGATCAAGATCCAGATGCCCAGAGTAATAAAATTGATGACGAGCGTTTTGTGTTGATTGCAGAAAACTTTAGGCACATCACTCGTTTTTTGAAATTTTATAGAGTACAGAAAGTTGATGGTGTTTTAGCCGATTTAGGGGTTTCATCTCATCAGTTTGATGCAGCAGAAAGAGGGTTTTCTACCCGGTTTGATGCAGACTTAGATATGAGGATGGATCAGAAGTCTAAATTATCTGCAAAAGATATTATAGCGAAATATTCTGAAGAACGATTAGCAGATATTTTGTTTTTGTATGGAGAATTAAGAAGTGCAAGAGCTTTGGCAAAGACAATTGTGGAAGCCAGACAAGAATCGGAAATTGAAACAAGTTTTCAGTTGAAAGAAGTATTGAAAAGACATTTGCCAAAAGCAAAAGAACATAAAATTTTAGCTCAGATTTATCAAGCTATTAGAATAGAAGTAAATCAAGAGCTAGAAGTGTTAAAAGAGTTTTTAAATCAAATTCCTGATTTGTTAACAAAAGAAGGGAGATTAAGTGTAATCTCTTATCATTCTTTAGAAGATCGATTAGCGAAGCGATTTATTAGAACAGGATTATTTAGTGGCGAGCCCAATAAGGATTTTTATGGTAATACAAATGAACCGTTGAAAAAAGTTGGAAAATTAATAGTGCCTACCCAAGTTGAAATTAAGGAAAACAACAGGGCTCGCAGTGCTAAATTAAGAATAGCAACCTTAAAGTAATGAGTAAAGTAAAAAGAAGTGTGTACGATTTATTAAGGGGGAGTTTCCTTACGGACGCTTCAGCTTTTAAGAATTGGCGCATTATCATTTTTGTTGTTGCGCTGTTGTTATTTATGATTTCCAGCGCTCACAATGCAGATAGAAAAGTTATAAGGATTGCTGAGCTAAATAAAAAGAAAAGAGAATTAAGAGCTGAGTATGTTGATACTGGTACCATATTAATGAGAATGAAAATGGAATCAAATATCCGACAGAAGGTAAAACTAAGAGGAATACAGCCCTCACAGACATCACCGCAGAAAATTAGAATCATCAGAAAAAAGAATTAACCTTGACAACTATCAAAAAGAGCATATTAAACAAACTATATATAGTCACTGCTTTAATGACGCTTTTTTTTATGGTCATTATTGGTAGAGTTATAAACATCCAATACGTACAAGGTGATAAATACCGCAAACTTTCTGTAGAAAACACCATTAAAAACGATACAATATTTTCTAATAGAGGAAATATATATGCCGCAGACGGAAATTTGCTAGCGACTTCGATGTATAAGTATACAATCCGTATGGACTTGGTTGCAATAAAAAGCAACCTATTTGAAAAGGATATAAAGGCGCTTTCTAATTCGCTGTCAGAGCTGTTAGGGAAACCGTCTTCGTATTACCAAGGAAAGTTAAGGACAGCTCGTAAGCGAAGGAACCGCTATTTACTGATTGCAAGAAATTTGGGATACAATGATTATATGAAAATCAAAAAGTTTCCAATTTTTAAGTTGGGTCCCTATAAAGGAGGATTTATTACTGAGCAAAAAACAGTACGTGTAAGGCCGATTGGGAAAATTGCGGAGAGAACTATTGGTTATAATGATCATAGAGGTGGCGCAGGAATAGAGGGCGCTTTTGCAGAATATTTAGAAGGAGAAAATGGCTGGAGATTAAAGCAGAAAATTGCAAAAGGGCAGTGGAAGCCAATTAATGATGTAAATGAAAAAGAGCCGATAGATGGTAGAGATGTGATCACTACATTGGATGTAAATATTCAAGACATAACGCATCACGCTTTGTTAAGGCAAATGGAATATTTTGAGGCTGAACATGGTAGTGCTATTGTCATGGAAACCGCAACAGGTGAAATAAAAGCTATTTCTAACCTAGGTAGAACATCAAAAGGGAAATATTACGAAAAAAGAAATTACGCAGTTTGGGAATCACATGAGCCAGGTTCAACATTTAAGTTGGCGAGTTTAATGGCTGCCTTAGATGATAAAGTAATAGATACATCTACCGTTGTAGATACGGAAAAAGGAATTATTTGGATGCACGGAAGTAAAGTGGAAGATTCTCATAGAGGTGGGTATGGAAAGATATCTGCAGCAAGGGTGTTTGAAGTTTCATCAAACGTAGGGATCGTTAAGTTGATAAAGAAGCATTACGATAATGATCCGTGGAAATTCATCAATAAAATGAAGTCTTTTGGATTGGATAAAAGGTTAGGCTTGCATATTCAAGGAGAAGGAAAGCCGTTTATCCCGTATCCCGGTAATAAAAGGAATCCATGGAATAAAATCTCACTTGAATGGATGGCATGGGGTTATGGAGTTTCTATTACACCTTTACAGATGTTGACTTTTTATAACGCTATTGCTAATGATGGAGAGATGGTCAAGCCGAGATTTATTAAAGAATTAAGAGTTCAGAATAAAACTGAAAAAGTCTTTAGTAAAGTGGTGTTAAAAAAGAGAATTGCAAGTCAAGAGACTATAAATAAAGTGAGAAAAGTAATGGAAAATGTTGTTAAGAAAGGGACAGCAAATAATATTTATTCACCCAATTTTTCATTGGCAGGTAAAACAGGTACTGCTAAAAAATGGGTAGATGGAAAAAGAGATAAAGAAGGAAAATATCTAAAAGGCCATTATTCAAGTAAATTATATGTGGCTTCTTTTGCCGGTTTTTTTCCTGCAGATAAACCAAAGTATTCGTGTATTGTTGTAATTCATGAGCCTAACAAAAAGAAAGGGTATTACGGAGCTACAGTTGCAGCTCCTGTGTTTAAGGAAATCGCACAAAAAATTTATTCAACCACACCTTTTGACACGAATAATGTAACGGAGGAGTATTCTGGTGGAGGAATGGATGCGAAATACCAAGAGTATTATACAAATCTTCAAAAAGAACATACCGTTGTTCCTAATGTAAAAGGAATGTCAGGGATGGATGCAGTAGCATTGTTGGAGAATTTAGGGTTAATTGTGGAATTTAATGGATCTGGTAAAGTAGCGAAGCAATCAAAAAAGAAAGGCGTAAAATTTAAAAAAGGAGATACAATTCTGTTGAATTTATCGTAAATACTATTGAAAAATTTAAAAGACATATTATACAAGGTTTCAATTGATGAAGTAGTTGGTTCTACAAATGTCAATATCAATGCTGTGCAATTTGATTCGAGAAAGATCACTGAAGAAGATTTATTTGTCGCTCAAAAAGGAGTAACAGTAGATGGTCATTTGTTTATAAGCAAGGTAATCGAGTTAGGTGCAAAAGTAATTGTATGCGAAATAATTCCAACTGAAATTGTTGAGGATGTAACATATGTAAAAGTACCTGATTCTGATAGTGCTTTGGCAATTATTGCTTCAAATTATTTTGGAAACCCTTCAGCAGATTTAAAATTAATTGGTGTTACAGGTACCAATGGTAAAACGACCATTGCAACACTATTATATCAGCTGTTTAAAAAAGCGGGACTTAAAGTAGGGCTGCTGTCAACTGTCAAGATATTGGTAGATGAGAAGGAGTTTAAAACAACGCACACTACACCAGATTCGATAACAATCAATTCGTATTTAGCAACTATGATTGTTGCTGGAGTTGATTATTGTTTTATGGAAGTGAGTTCTCATGGAATTCACCAAAAACGTACACATGGGTTGCAATTTGAAGGAGGGGTTTTTACAAATCTTTCTCATGATCATTTAGATTATCATAATTCATTTGCAGAATACAGAGATGTGAAGAAATTATTTTTTGATTTGTTGCCGAAAAACGCTTTTGCATTGGTTAATCTCGATGATAAAAATGGAAGTATCATGTTGCAAAATACAAAAGCAACAAAAAGAACATATGCATTAAAAACCATTGCAGACTTTAAAGGGAAAGTTCTTGAGAAAAGAATGTCGGGAACCTTGTTGGTTATTGATGGAATAGAAATTTGGACTAAGCTAATAGGGGTTTTCAATGCATATAATTTACTCGCCATTGTTGCAACTGCAGAATTATGCGGTTTAGAGAAAATGGAAGTGCTTAGGCTGGTTAGTGAGCTGGACAGTGTTAGTGGAAGATTTCAATACACAGTTTCTAAAAAAGGGATTACTGCAATTGTGGATTATGCACACACGCCAGATGCATTAAAGAATGTATTAGAGACTATTTCTGATATTAAAACAGGAAAAGAAAAAGTAATTACTGTGATAGGTTGTGGAGGAGATAGGGATAAAACAAAAAGGCCAAAGATGGCAATGATTGCTTCTCAATTAAGTAATCAAGCAATTTTTACATCAGACAATCCTAGAACTGAAGATGCTCAGGCTATTATTGATGAAATGGAGCTAGGAGTGGCAAAAGAGAACATTGCAAAAACACTATCTATAATAGATAGAAAGCAGGCAATTAAAACGGCATGTAAGCTGTCTGAAGCCGGAGATATTGTTTTGATTGCAGGGAAAGGACACGAAGATTATCAAGAGATAAATGGAGAACGTTTTCATTTTGATGATTTAGAAGTAGTAACAGAATGTTTTAATCAATTAAATAAATAAGAATGCTGTATTATTTATTCGAATATTTAGAGAGTCAATTCAATTTAACAGGGGCAAGTGTATTTCAGTTTATCACATTTCGTGCAGCATTGGCATTTATCTTTTCATTGTTGTTTTCAACAATTTTTGGAAAGAGAATTATCAATTTCTTAAGAAATCAACAAGTAGGAGAAACGGTTAGAGATTTAGGATTAGCAGGACAGGCTCAAAAATCTGGTACGCCAACAATGGGGGGGGTCATTATTATTCTTGCAACCTTAATTCCAGTGTTGTTATTAGCTAAGCTGGATAATATTTATGTAGTAATTCTAATCATAACAACAATTTGGATGGGTTTCATCGGTTTTGTAGACGATTATATTAAAGTGTTTAAAAAAGACAAAGGTGGCTTAAGTGGTAAATTTAAGGTGCTGGGGCAAGTTGGTTTGGGATTGATCGTTGGCTCAATGCTTTATTTTCACCCAGATGTTACTATTAAAGAACAATTGCCAGTTGAACAACAGTTGGTTCAGCAAAACGGAAGAAAACAAGTTTTTGGCGATGCACATAAGTCAACAAAAACAACCATTCCGTTTTTAAAAGATAACGAATTAGATTATTCAAAACCGTTAAGTTTTTTGGGTGAAGGGTATCAGAACTATGCATGGATAATTTTCATATTTGTTGTGGTGTTTATAGTTACAGGAATTTCTAATGGAGCTAATCTTACAGATGGAATAGATGGTTTAGCAGCAGGTTCATCTGCCATTATTGTAATTACATTAGCCGTGTTTGCCTGGGTGTCTGGGAATATTATTTTTGCAGATTATTTGGATGTAATGTACATACCAAATTCTGGAGAAATGACCGTATTTATCTTAGCTTTTGCTGGAGCGTTAATAGGGTTTTTATGGTACAATACGTTTCCTGCTCAAGTTTTTATGGGGGATACTGGTAGTTTAACTATAGGAGGGATTATAGCCGTGATAGCAATTGCAATTCGTAAAGAATTGTTGTTGGTTTTCTTAGCAGGAATTTTCGTAATAGAAAATATGTCAGTGATTTTACAGGTGGGGTATTTTAAGTATACCAGAAAAAAATTTGGAGTTGGAAGGCGCATTTTTAAAATGTCTCCATTGCATCATCATTATCAGAAATCTGGGTATCATGAAAGTAAAATTGTAACTCGTTTTTGGATTGTTGGAATTTTATTAGCCGTGTTTACAATTGCAACTTTGAAGTTAAGGTAAATGAAAAGAATCGTTGTTTTAGGAGGTGGAGAAAGTGGAGTGGGAACGGCAATTCTTGCAATGCAAAAAGAGTTTGAGGTTTTTGTTTCTGACAATGGAACAATTGCGCAGAAATATAAAGAAGTTCTTTTACAAAATAAGATAGCATTTGAAGAAAATAGGCATACAGAATCTATAATTTTAAATGCAGATTTGGTAATGAAAAGCCCAGGTATACCAGACACGATAGCATTGATACGGCAATTGATGAGCAAGGGGATTCCTGTAATTTCAGAAATTGAATTTGCTAGTCAATTTACAAAAGCTACAATCGTAGGGGTAACTGGGGCAAATGGAAAAACAACAACAACATTATTAATACATCATGTATTAAAGAATGCTGGGTTAAATATTGGAGTTGCAGGTAATATTGGGAACAGTTTTGCGCAGCAAGTTGCTGAACAAGAATGTGATTCTTATGTGTTGGAGTTGAGTAGTTTTCAGTTAGATGGTATTGAGGGGTTTGCGCCGCATATAGCAATTATCACCAATATTACTCCGGATCATTTAGATAGATATGACTATGATTTTGATAAGTATATAGCGTCAAAATTTAGGATTACAAAGAATCAAACAGAAAATGATTATTTGATTTATGATGCAGAAGATGCCGCATCAAACAGATGGTTAAAAGAAAATAAAACAAAAGCACAGTTAATCCCTTTTTCAATAGAGAGAGAATTAGAATTTGGAGCTTTTATAAAAGGTAATAATATAATAACGAAAATAAATACAGAACAATTCACTATGCCAATATCTAACCTAACATTAAAAGGGAAGCACAATGTAAAAAATGCTATGGCTTCGGCAATGACTGCTCAATTACTAAAAGTAAGAAAGCAAACCATAAAAGAAAGCTTATCAAGTTTCGAAGGAGCAGAGCACCGATTAGAAGATGTTCAAAAAATAAGAGACGTGCAGTATATCAACGATTCAAAAGCAACAAATGTGAATGCCACATTTTATGCATTAGAATGTATGGATAGCCCAACCGTTTGGATCGTTGGTGGCGTTGATAAAGGAAATGATTATCACGATTTATTACCATTGGTAAGAGAAAAAGTGAAAGCAATTGTTTGTTTAGGAATCGATAATAAAAAAATTCAAGAAACATTCGGAAATGTTGTGGATATTATTGTTGAAACAGCAGGAGCAGAAGAAGCAGTTAAAGTTTCGGCGAAATTAGCATCTAAAGGAGATAACGTATTGTTATCGCCAGCATGTGCAAGTTTTGATCTGTTCGATAATTACGAAGATAGAGGAAGACAATTTAAGAAAGCAGTAAGATCAATTTTATAAGTTGATACATGAATAACCTATTAAAACACATCAAAGGAGATAGAACAATTTGGTCTATAGTCGCTGTATTGGCAATTTTTTCGTTTATGCCAGTTTATAGTGCGAGTACTAATTTGGTATATGTTGTAGGTTCTGGTTCAACTTTTGGGTATTTAATTAAACACATGATTTTATTAATTATGGGTTTTGTAATTATCTATGGAGTGCATAAGATCCCGTACAGATACTTTAGTGGAGGTTCTGTATTAATGTTGCCAGTAGTAATACTTTTATTGATTTATACCTTATCACAAGGAACAACCATTGGAGGTGCAAATGCAAGTAGATGGATTCGCATTCCTTTTGTAGGTGTTGGTTTTCAAACTTCAACATTAGCTGGATTGATTTTAATGATATATGTAGCAAGGTATTTGGCCAGAAATAAAGAGAGAAAAATAGAATTTAAAGAAAGTCTTTGGCAATTGTGGTTGCCGGTTGGATGTATCTTATTATTGATATTACCAGCAAATTTTTCAACAACAGCAATTATTTTTACGATGGTAATTATGTTGGCTAGTATTGGTGGATATCCGCTTAAATATATTGGGTTTATATTGGGAATTGGGGCAATTGTTTTAACGTTATTTGTATTAACTGCAAAAGCGTTTCCGGATGCAATGCCGAATCGTGTAGCAACATGGCAAAGCAGAATTGAAGGTTTTTCAAAAGATGATGGACAAGAAGGGTATCAAGTAACAAAAGCAAAAATAGCAATAGCTACTGGAGGATTAACGGGGAATGGTCCTGGTAAAAGTGTTCAAAAGAATTTTTTACCGCAATCATCTTCAGATTTTATTTATGCAATAATTGTTGAAGAATATGGATTGGTCGGAGCGTTTTCAGTAATCTTAGTGTATTTTTTGCTGCTTTTTAGAATAATAATCGCTGCCAAAAAAGCAACTACAATTTTTGCGTCATTGTTAGTCATTGGAGTTGGTTTACCAATCATTTTTCAAGCAATGATAAACATGGCTGTAGCAAGTAATTTATTTCCTGTTACGGGCCAAACATTACCACTTATAAGTAGTGGAGGAACTTCTATTTGGATGACTTGTTTCGCATTAGGAATGATTCTAAGCGTAAGTGCATCTAAAGATGAAACAGAAGAAACAATTTTAGATGATAATCCTTTAGACATTTTACATGAAGCAATCGATTAACATCATAATAAGTGGAGGGGGAACTGGCGGACATATTTATCCGGCAATAGCCATTGCGAATGAAATAAAGCTGAGATACCCACAAGCGAATATTTTGTTTGTTGGAGCAAAAGATAAAATGGAAATGGAAAAGGTGCCGCAAGCAGGCTATGAAATTAAAGGCTTGTGGATTTCTGGCATTCAAAGAAAATTGACATTAAAAAATCTGTCATTTCCTTTTAAGTTGGTAAGTAGTTTGTTAAAAGCAGGGCGTATCATCAGGAGGTTTAAACCAGATGTTGCGATTGGTACAGGAGGATTTGCAAGTGGGCCAACATTAATGGTTGCGAATAGAAAAGGAGTTCCGACTTTGATACAAGAACAAAATTCATATCCAGGAATAACCAATAAGTTATTAAGTAAGAAAGCGAAATTAATTTGTGTGGCTTATGATAACTTAGAGCGTTTTTTTCCTGCTGATAAAATAATAAAGACAGGAAACCCTGTCCGTCAAGATTTATTGTCAATTCATAATAAGACTGCCGAAGCTAAGGAGTTCTTTAAATTAGATAAGAGCAAGAAAACAGTGTTGGTGTTAGGTGGGAGTTTAGGTGCAAGAAGAATCAATCAATTAATTGAAGAACAGTTAGTGTTTTTTAAAGATCAGGAAGTTCAACTAATATGGCAATGTGGTAAGTTGTATGTTCAGAAATATCAAACATACAGTCAAAAAGAAAATGTGCAGGTCCATCAATTTTTAAACAGAATGGATTTGGCTTATGCAGCAGCAGATGTAATTATTTCGAGGGCTGGAGCAAGTTCAGTTTCGGAGTTGTGTATTGTTGGTAAGCCAACAATTTTCATTCCATCACCAAATGTCGCAGAAGATCATCAGACAAAAAATGCAAAATCGATTGCTGATAAGCATGGAGCAATTTTGTTGAAAGAAGGTGAGTTGGATACATTTCCTATTGTTTTTGAAACCCTGTTGAAAGATAAAGGGAAACAGCAAAATTTAAGTGAAAATATAAAAGAGTTAGCATTGCCAAGCGCAACAAATGATATTGTTAATCAGATAGAGAAATTATTGAATACGTGAATTTAAGAGATATTGATAACGTTTATTTTATTGGCATCGGAGGCATCGGAATGAGTGCACTTGCGCGATATTTTAAGGCGAATGGGAAAAAAGTTGCTGGATATGATAAGACGCAAACCAATATCACTAATTCTTTAGTAGAGTTGGGTATTGAAATTCATTTTGAAGATTCGGTAAAGAATATTCCATTGACTTTTTTGGCAAAAGAAAAAACATTAGTGGTGTTTACTCCTGCGATTCCTGAAAATCATGTAGAATATACTCATCTAAAAAATGAAGGATTTACAATTTTGAAACGTGCAGAAATTTTAGGGAAGATAACTGAAAGCACGTATTGCTTAGCAGTTGCTGGTACTCATGGAAAAACGACTACGTCTTCCATATTAGGACATATTATGCAACCGAGTATGGCAACTTCTTTTTTAGGAGGTATCGCAGAGAATTACAACTCGAATTTGATACTAGGAAAAGATAAAATTTCTGTGGTTGAGGCCGATGAATTTGATCGTTCATTTTTACAGTTGTCTCCAGATATTGCATGTATTACCTCTATGGATGCTGATCACCTAGATATTTATGGTGAGCATGATGCATTGATACAATCATTCAATGATTTTTGTGATAAAGTTTCAGGTAAGTTGATTGTTGCAAGAGGATTGCCAATTGATGGATTGACATATGCAATTAATGAAGAGGCTGATTATAAGGCATTCAATTTAAAAATTGAAAAAGGGAAGTATATTTTTGATGTGCAAACACCAAAAGAAATTGTAGAAAATATAGAATTGAATTTGCCAGGGAGTCACAACGTAATGAATGCATTGGCGGCTTTGGCATTAGCAAATGAATATGGTATTTCGCTTAAAGAGATAAAACAACAAATAAGAACCTTTAAAGGAGTTCAACGTAGATTTACGTATAGGATAAATACAAGTGAGTTAGTGCTAATTGATGATTACGCACACCATCCAACAGAGATTAATGCCGTTGCAAACTCTGTTAGAGAGATGTATCCTAATGAGAAAGTGTTGGTTGTTTTTCAGCCGCATTTATTTAGTAGAACTCAAGATTTTGTAAATGACTTTGCTAAAGAGCTATCAATGTTTGATGAGTTGTTATTGTTAGATATTTATCCAGCAAGAGAAAAACCAATTAAAGGGGTGAATTCAGAATGGTTGTTAAATAAAATTGAATTAGAAAGTAAAAAACTAGTATCAAAAGAAAATTTAATAAAAAACATTGAGAATTCTGAAGCCAAAGTAGTAGTTATGTTAGGTGCCGGGGATATTGGAATACTGATAAATGAAGTTGTAAGTGAATTGAAAAACAGTAAAAAAAACAAATGAAAAAGATTCTAACATATTTGTTTTCTATAGTAATCATAGGAGCTTTGTCTTTTTTATATAGTTTTTCTTTAGTAAGAAATTCAAATAAAAAAATAACGAAAGTCGTTGTAGAATTTGTTGGCGAGGATTCTAGTTTTTTAACACCGCAAATGGTTAATAAATTGTTAATACAAAATAACAGAAAGGTGAAAAACCAACCAAAATCTGTCTTAGATTTACAAGGTTTAGAACAGGTGGTATTATCGAACCCATATGTAGAGAAAGCAACGGTTTTTTATACTATAGATGGTGTTTTTAAAACAATAGTAAAACAGCGTACGCCAATCGCTAGAATTAATACAGGTAATTCATCTTACTATGTTGATAAGCAGGGAGTAGAAGTTCCGTTGTCTGCAAATTATTCTGCACGAGTAATTTTGGTAACAGGAGACATAAACAAAAATAATTTAAAAGAAGTTATAAGGTTCGTTAATGTAATTTTGGCTGATGATTTTTTGAAAAAAGAAATCATTGGAGTACATAAAACGCAGAAAAATGAATTTATATTAAGCGTTAGAAGTGGGCGGTATAAAATTGAATTGGGTTCATTGGAGAAAATGAATGTGAAATTTCAAAAATTAAAGGCCTTTTATAATAAAGCATTTGTTGATAAAACAATTGAGCAATACAAAACAATAAATTTAAAATATCACAACCAAGTTGTGTGCGCAAAATAAAACAAGATGGAAAACAATAAAATAGCTGTAGGTCTAGATATTGGGACAACCAAAATTGTTGCCATGATTGGTGAAAAGAATGAATACGGCAAATTAGAAATCTTAGGTATTGGTAAGGCAAAAAGTCTTGGAGTAAAAAGAGGAGTAGTTAGCAATATAACACAAACTATTCAGTCTATTCAACAAGCTATTGATGAAGCAGAAAATGTTTCTGGGCAAAAAATTGTAGATGTAGTTGTTGGGATTGCCGGACAGCATATTAGAAGTTTGCACCATAGTGATTATATCACAAGAAATAATCCAGAGGAAGTAATTGATGAAGATGATATAGATAATTTAGTAAATCAAGTTCATAAATTGGTGATGTTGCCTGGTGAAGAAATAATCCATGTATTGCCACAAGAATTTAAAGTAGATAGTCAAGGAGAGATTAAAGAACCAATAGGAATGTATGGAGGGCGTTTAGAAGCCAATTTCCATGTGGTTGTTGGGCAAGTTTCTTCCATAAGAAATATTGGTCGGTGTGTAAAAAGTGCTGGGCTAGATTTATCAGATATTACATTAGAACCATTAGCTTCTGCTTCTGCGGTATTAAGTCAAGAAGAGAAAGAAGCAGGTGTTGCCTTGATTGATATAGGTGGTGGAACAACAGATTTAGCTATTTTTAAAGATGGTATTATTCGCCATACTGCTGTAATTCCTTTTGGAGGAAATGTAATTACAGAAGATATTAAAGAAGGGTGTTCTATTATTGAAAAGCAAGCTGAATTATTGAAGATAAAATTTGGTTCTGCTTGGCCAGGAGAAAATAAAGAAACTGAAATAGTCTCAATTCCAGGTTTAAGAGGTAGAGAACCAAAAGAAATTACGCTTAAAAATTTATCTAAAATTATTCATGCAAGAGTTCAAGAGATTATTGAGCATGTTTATTTAGAAATTAAGAATTATGGCCATGAAACAGCAAAAGGAAAGTTAATTGCTGGAATTGTATTAACTGGAGGTGGTTCACAATTGAAACATTTGCGTCAATTAGTAGAATACATTACTGGAATGGATGCAAGAATTGGGTACCCTAATGAGCATTTGGCTGGTGATTCTGACGAGTCACTTTCAAGTCCGTCCTATGCAACAGCCGTTGGTTTGTTAATGGAAGGATTAGAAAAAGAGTGTAAAAGTGAATCTGTAGTTTGTGAAGATGAAACAGTTGAAGGAGCGGAAACTACGAATCAAGTAGAAGAAGAAAAAGTTGTTGAGGAAAAACCAGTGAAAAAAAGGAAATCTTTTTTCGAAAAATTCACAGATAGTTTTAAAGAGTTTTTAGACAACGCAGAATAAAGAAGTAAAAGATTAAAATATATAATTAACCTTATAAAGATAGAAAAGTTATTATGAGCGGAGAATTCGATAACATTTT
>Ga0209395_1000174_pt1 | contig 97960 bp, 83 predicted proteins | sample GOMGulsemesocosm_3_FD_184635 | JGI IMG/M metagenome (GOLD analysis project Ga0209395, IMG submission 184635) | Methane-oxidizing microbial communities from mesocosms in the Gulf of Mexico - GOM9D Gulf of Mexico (SPAdes) (version 2) | ecosystem: Environmental > Aquatic > Marine > Cold seeps...
ACAATCTCCCTGTCACTTAGAAGGATATAGTTTCACCAGGCATCTTATATTGCACACGTTCGAACAAAGGGATAACCGTGGAATAACCAGGAATTGGAGCTCTCGATTTGGTCGCCAAATGTGGGAATAAGTAAATAACGATGTCTGGATTCGGTAACCGTGGAAACAAAGAGTCGATCTCATTGGTTTGATCACGTGTATACGGCACATAATCCAATCGCTCATTGGAAGGGTTTTCCAGTACCGACAGCCGTTTCTTATCCAACACCCGTCCCGTTTTCTGCAAGCAGCTACTCAACTCACCCTTCAATCCTAGAGCTCTACAAATTGCCTCAGCTTCCGATAGATGTATGACTGTGTCTTTGGAGCTCTGGCCCATAGCAGAACGATAAATGTCTTTCATCTCTGGACCATTCTGAGGAATGATTGAGTCTTGGCTTGCGCAGGCAGTCATTAGCAACGCCGACGCGATAGCAACAAATTTAATCAAGTTCACGGTTCTTACCTCCAAAGGCTATGTTAGTGTGTTGGGTTTTGCGGCCCAAGGAATCGTAATCGATTCGTATTTCTTCGTTTATCAAAATCGCAACCGTCCGGCCAGGAGCAACATAAATTGCGTCAAAATTCTGAGATTGCCGCTCATCCAACCATCTAGCCGTTTCTTTGGCCGTGTCAGAAAAGGTCTTTCCCAAAATATATTCACCGGTGCTACCATCAATTACGGTAGAAACACTCGTTCCCCCATTTCCGATAGAAGCAAAACTGGTTGTGTTAGTTGCGGCGGCCGCTTCTGCGGCAGCGCCAGCCGCCGAGACACCAATTCTCTGAGCCAAATAGGTGTAGGCGTTAGTAATCCTAGATCCAACCACACAGGGGTTACCAAAGTTATCCGCCAGCTCGCCAATCGGTACTTCCTGCGTCTTGGTCGCCCCCTCGTAAATATCTTTGGCTTTCGGAACGGTTCTAATGGTTCCATCCTTAAATACAAATGTTATCGAATGGATAAAGCCCCTTACACACCCAAGCGTCCAGTCCCCGACGGCCTTTCCGCTCGCAACCGAGTACGCAATTTCAGGCACTTCAATGCCATTGGCGATTAAGTTATCTTGACCGATGATCACTCGAAAACTATAGGGGTCCACAACATTGGTCCCCACGGGTACCCGCCCAACCAATGCCGTCATTGCAGTAGAGCCGACCAAGGTAGAGTTTTTGGCAATGGTATAAACGGGGGTAATATCTTCCTCTCCCCTTTTACGTCCCTTAACCCCTGGCAGCTTGTCGACGCCGATTATGTCTTTCTTACCGCCACTTCTGGCGCTTTTTAAAAAATCCAATGGGAAATTATTCGATTCAACCTGTTGCTCACGGCCTAGTGGCTCAACCCAGACTGTCCCCGTCTGATCAACCATTTTTCCACCAGGAACCGATCTCTTTTTATCCCCGCCAAACTTACCCATTATCTGCTGATATTCACTTCTCGCTTCTTCCTGCATGCTCTGAATACTGCGTTCGCTCTTCTTTTGAATGCGTTCAGCCGCCTTGGATATTTCGTTGGTTGCCCTCCGTGAAATCGTAGTTTCCATCTTTCTCAGACCCTCATTATCATCACGAATCTGTTTGTTGTCGTCTCTAAGCCCGGTGATTTCGTCTTTTAACTTTAGAACCTCGCCTATAAGCGTTTTAACCGTATCTTGTTCGGTATCACCCTCTAGCCCCAATGCGGCAAAAGTCTCCTCAGAAACAGCTTCCCCGCCGCTAGTCGTTACAGGGTCATCAATGTCAGCCGCATTCCCCGAGAACTTCTTAATGCCAACAACCAACGCCAACAGAACGATAAACGCACATATACCTTTCACCACAATATTAGACTGCATAGCTTTCTCCCTAAATGCGAATGGCGGATTGAAAAGGCTTATCAGTCACTATAAATAACGTCGTTCTATCGCCCAGTTGCCCGCCTACTTCCAAATGTTGTTTGAAGAATGAAGCCGCAATAAAATGTGTCTCCACACCATGTATGCTGGCATCCTTGGTATGACGGACGAGCCTATTGTCAAGCGCCACTGTATGGGTGTGTTTGTTCAAGACCGATATTGCGGTTACAAATATTCCATCGACCGTCCAACTCTTATTCACAGCAAATATCAAACCTAAATGATCTTGATGGTCGTACAATTCGTTGACATTGCCCTTTATCCCTAAGGGTACTTCCCTAACACCGTTTAGGGGTTCCACCAACCTAGACGGCGAATATATAACCTGGGCTGCGTACCGGATAACATCAAAGATAGTAGCGCTGCTCTTAGTCGAAATACCGTCATCTCTATCAATCCCAGATGCCACAGCACGAACAACATTCAAAGCTTCAGACATTTTCGGAGGTGACTTTTCAACCGTAGCCGACACATCAAAAAGCATGAATTCCCCTGAATCCAATCTCACTTTAATTCTCTCGGAGTTAAACGGCTGGTGCGCAGTCCAGTACGCCGTCTCACCTGTGAACAGTGTCTGAAACACATCCGCATCGGCCAAGTTCCCTGGTAAACCTACCTGCCCATCACTTGGGAAATGAATCATCTGTTCGACACCAACAATCAAATTGACACGAATAGCCGTTTTGTCCCAGATGACAGAACGGACAGCATGCGCCTGAGACGCAATAGCCAACGTCAACCCCAGAAAAAACCTGCCTATAATTTTCATTACTCTTGTTCCTTTGATTCAACGATTATGTTCCTAGGGATATCCGCATAGCAGTCCAGCGCCAAACCCCACGGATTGAGCTCAGGATCTGCGTTGTACCTAACGACCTTAATTGGGTAACTAATAAGACGGTCCTTAACTTTCTCTCCCCTATAAGTCTCCTCAACGTGCACATCCAATGACACCACCCACGAAGAACCAGAGGTAGTGCGTACACGACCATTAGTAAATCCTCTGCCCGGTATTTCCCAAACAGCCCGCTGCCGGTTCGCCAATTCGTTCGTCGATTTCTTCGCCGCGTAATCATCCAGTCGATCCTGAAAACACGAGGGTGTTAGATAACCGCCCAAATTATGAATTTTGTTGAAATAATCATCTTCCCCGTTCTTCGGCCAACGATTTAACTGCTGAAAAATGTAGTACGTAAAACCATAGACGTTAGCTTTAGGTATCTCATTTACACCTAACTTAATTCCACTCGATAAATCAGGCGGGTAATGAAGAGTGATGTCGCTAGGGGCCAACATCCAGCCAGCGCCAAATAGAACAGCCAGTACCGTAGGGATAATGCACGCAATCTTTAGCGCCTTTATGGTTTCATCCTTCGATGCAAGCAGATTTTTGTAGTTGCTCATTTTTTCACCTTTACAGGGGAACGTCTCATGTCCCAAGTCTTATTTTCCCGAATCATCGTTTTGGTTTTAACACCTTTATCTTCAAGCCACGCGGTGATAATCATCACGTGGTACTGCTTCGGACGATTCCGCTTCATACCCGTGAGATTGCGACCCGCAAAATACATACTTAAGAATGTCATCAGCATCGTCCCTGCCAGACCAAGCACCGTATAGCCGAGAGCAAACCCGATGATCAGACAGACAGGAAGCCAAACAACGAAACAAGCAATTACGGCTAGTTTGATTTCGCTGTTTGTCATCGAGAGAAAGACAACCGGCTCTTCATTGAGCCGGTCGGGAATAAAGGATATCTCCTCATTCACAGAATTGCGGCTGCTTCCGTCAGCAAGAACACTACAAGAACAAGCAATAAGACACCCGCGCCAGAATGAACTCCAACCGCACCCCAAGTTCCTTTGCCAGTGCCAACCTCGGAGTACGATCCCATAACATTCTTAACCACTACGAAGAATGTAACTGTTGAAACCAACAAACCTGCAAAGATGAGAATATCGAACGCGTAATCCTGTAATAGCAATATGAAATTTCCGTCAGTCGAGCCCCGAGTGGGATCAGCTGTTGTTGGCAAATCGGCAAAAGCCGGAGTCGCAAACATTCCTAATACAACCGTATAAATCGCGTTCACGCGACGCTGCATAAAACTTTTTAAATTAGATATTGTTTCCATTCTTACGTTTCCTTGAGTTTACTTAAAAAGAGATAACCGCTAATACGACTACCATTACAAACAACGCCCGCAGCATAACGCTGCCAGCATCACTTATTCCTAACCGTCCTTTACCGAAAGCCTTGAAGGCACTAACACTCGTCCAACAAAACCAAACGATAATGACTGTGCCAATAATGCTGACTATCAGCGTTGACAAATCCAGTGGCGAAAAAGAAGAGTTCCCTGCATTCGCTGCCTCAAAAGCGGCTTCTTGTACGCTATTCATATTTCCCCTACATGTATTTTTTGTAAGTGGCCGTGACGATCAATACGTTCAAACCAAACAACACAGCACAAGGCAATATCACAAAGTTTGGGTGTATTGACTCAGGCACAGAGAGATAGATAAACCAGGCTAGAATGAGCACCTTTGGGGCCATAGACTTCGCTTGGTGATAAACACGACCATATTCACGACCACCACTCCAACGCCGAATGTCTCTCATTGATAAACCTGTACTGGCACCTACAACCGCAAAAAGAACGTATATAGGTAGAGAAAAGCTCAGTATTCCAAGGCGTAGTAAAAAGACTTGAATGCAATTCACAGCAGCAGAAGCATAATCATCTAAGCCAACAGCATCCCCCATCCATACAATTGCGTCTTCTATATACGTAAATTGGAACGCGTAGAAATAGGCTTGGCTAGCGAGCCCCTCAATTAGTTCAGCAGGGCTCGAATCAAACAGTCCTTTTCTAAAATCCTGATTGAGATAGCCCAACTCTTTCTGCACCATAGCCGCACTGTGAAGATGACCCTCTTCTGGCCAAAAAAAACCAATCCCAATCCATTCAAGTACGATCGATGCGAACAGCGAAAGAACCAGCGCCCCAAACAACTTGCCGAAGAATGAGCTCTCTCCTTGGGGGCCACTCTTAGAGCTTCCGCCTTTCGAGCTCTCCTGGTTAGTCGACTCTTCAGCCATCAGTCGGCCACCCCTGATTCCCACCAAGTGCCACTTGAACGGTAATTTTTGCGCATCTCTTCCAACATCGAACTGAATGACTGCTCGAAAAGATCGTCATCAATTTTCTTGGGAAGAGGTAATCGAATTTTCTTGAGGTGCCCCCCCTCCAACAATGCGAAGGCCTGCCCTTTAGGCAACTTCATAACGTCCTGGGGTTCTATTAGTCTTGCTCGCGTTGTCGTAATTCTGTCTTCATACCGCGAAGTGAAATCTATCCCGCTGTCAGGGTCTGAGGTGTCGTTATAGCCTGAAACCAACGTAAGGCTCGTAACCTCCACATCCGGCAACTGATCTGTAAGCAGCTTCGCCGTCTCCTGCTCCTTAACACGGTACATAATCAGATTGTTAAAGTTCGCTATAGCCTGCTTTGCTTTCGCAGCAGAACCCAACTTAACCTCGATATCGGCCAGCACCTGTGAGTAGGCCGTGACCTGTAGGCCAGAACCGCCGCCTTTGTTCAACATAGGTATGAATTCATCACCCATAAGTTCATTAACTTCATCGGCGTGAAGGCAAACCTTCGTCAATTCCTCATCTGTGCCCTCACGTAAGCTACCGCTATCGCCCTGCTTATACCGTTCACCGCAGTAGCTAACCAAATCAGCAAACATAGAATTTCCGACAGCAGCCGACACAGCAGGATCTGTAAGCGCGTCCAAACCGATATACACAACAGCTTTTTGATTAATTACTTTGCGCCAATCAAAAATCGACCTAGGGTCGTCCAGGTCTGCATAGTCAGGAGACAACAACTCTGCCACTTTGCCTGTTGTGAGCTTTTCTAATAGAGGCAATAAGGAAGCGACAATTTTGTCAAAGTACGACTTTTCGTACTTCAACGCTGAACGAAGGCCCTCAAGAATATTATCTTTAAAGCCACTTTCCATTATCATCATCTCAATCGCGATAACGCGCTGAGGTCTACCAATCAAATGCCTTAACGTGTTTCTGGCGTTTATCGACGCTTCTCGTAAAGAAACACGTTCTTCAAACGTCTCATCATCACGAAAAAGAAAACCAACATATTCAACAAAAAGATCATCAATATTGGTCACATGACTGAGAATGGTTTCGTACTTCGGCAGCCTACCAAGCGCTACTTCAGCCTTAGCGATGATGTTTGTAAAACGCCAAGCAAACTCTCTAAATACAGCCGAATTTCCTTCGCCGCTCAGCTGGCCAGACAACCGAGTGGCCACTTCGGTAATACGGTTAAAAGAACCAATACCGTTATATCGTGCCGATACCTCTGGAAAGCCCAAATGGAACATATAGAAAGAATCGCCTCGACCGGCTCTGAACGCTTCAGATCGAACACGAGCAAGAAGGTCAGCATCACCTTTGGGATCAATCACAACCACAACTTCGCCACGGTGAATATCTTGAGTCACCATGACCTCTAATCCACGAGTCTTTCCAACCCGAGTAGTACCCAGAACAAGTGTGTGTCCCGTCCTATCAGCAAGCGGCATCCGTATATCCGACTCATCCAACTCGACGCCATGAAGGGTTGTTAAACCGCCTGCGGGCGGAAGCGGTTTAACGGGATTCAACCAGTGCTGGGAGCGAGAGAGATTGCCGAGCACCTTACCTTCCCACTTGGCCTCATTGCGTCTCACCCAATTGTAGAAAGAGCCGTGTCCAACGAACTTCCTAAACTTCGTTCTCCGCGTATCATGCAGGCGCTGGGTATGCAGCTCTTCCCAATCAAAGCCTTTACCCAAATACAACCACTCGTTGCTAACCGGAACACTAGTAGCCGCCATCTCAAAGTGAGGTAGTCGGCGAAGGTTATTCTGATACTTAACAACCCTAGAGCCCTTCCGCACCCACCAAAGGCCGTATGCACCAAGTACCACAGCGCCCCCGTAACCCACGCTAGGTGTCACCATCAAGGCTTCTGGTGCTAGAGCAGACAAAACAGCCGCCGCAACTGAAACAGCTCCTGTAGTCAGCTCAACCGGTGGCCGTAGCAAAGCTTCAATAGGGTGGTCAGACACTACAAATCCCCCATAACAAAAACGGGGTAAGTAGTAATCTTATAAATCCCAGAAAGCGCGTCACCCGACAAGATACTCAAAGAAATACCTGCCTTAAGCGCCTCAATTTTAAGCAGTTGCCATTCCTGCCAGTCGTTCGCCTCGACGACTACTCCGTACGCATTTCGCTCCGCAAAAGCTTCATAATTACTCCTCATCCATTCGATAGAGCCAGAGTCCATACCGATAATAAAAAACGGCCTGTAAATATGTGGAGACGTTATGCCGATAGGTTCACCAGGACGAAGGGTTTTACTCACCAAAGGAAAAAGCCTCTCCTGAGTAATCGGCCCTTCATCTCGCACCTTAGGAACGGACAGGTTTCGAGTTGAATGAAAAGCACTTTTGGCCTGCGCTTCCTTCGCATCCAGCTTCCTATAATAGGTTTTCGCATCAACCGTCTTACCAGAGTCGTATATCACGCTGATGGTCTTGGAGTGTGCAACGTGTGACTCACTATCAAGCGCGCACAGCGCACTCGTACTGCAAAAAGCCAATAACGTGAGCCCTGCGATTCGCGCCGTCATAAAGTGCTCCAGATCTTCTTTACGCCATCCAAATACTTTTGAGCCGCCAGCTTATGCACCGGCTTCTCAGACTCCCGGTGGTACTTCCCAACCGCTACCCACCAATCGCCATGCAACCGGAAGTGCTCTGCTAGAATTTGACCGCCAAGTTTTGTGTTGTAGGTAGGGTCGGTAATAATCCAAGGAGACGCTATCTGCTCAAACTTCCAGAACCAATTGGTCTGCATAGGACCGATATCCACGTTAGTAATACCGTCCTTCAACGCATCCATAAGGGCTTTATACATATCGGCCCGATTATTAAAGTAATGCGGAGCTCCAGAGATGTTCAAGGTCCATGGCCAAGGCGCTGGGGATTCGAGCCCGCCACGTTGGCTTTCCCTTAATGCAACCGCATAGAGAATCTTTGGAGGCACGCCTGTGTACTGCGCAATAGCTATAAAACTGTCTGGAATCACCGCGCCGGCACTGGCAAGAGACTTGCCCAACAGCATGAGAAATACGGTCGCCTTTATTGCTGAACCCATCCCCTGCCCTCCGCTTTCGCATAGACAACAGGGAAGTGATCAACGTACTCGTACTGGGCCCCATGATTCACCGTCACTCTGCCACTTTGTATCAACTTCAATGGCAACTTGTGACGTTTCACCCAATCCCTCAAACGTCCGTCATCTTCTCCAGAGCCAACAACATAGATGTCGATTCCCTCCAAATTCTTCCGCTGTTCAAGGATCGTAAAGTGTCTATCGAGAACCTCTTGGCAACCCCCACAACTCATCGACACCACGATTCCGTAACGAACGATCGCTCCTCCACTTACCGAACGAGTCTGTTTCGAAATCCTAGGGGTATTGGGGTAAAGCTGCTGCCAAGACGCGTTAACGGCCCGCTGAAAAGCCAACTCCTTTTCTACGCGCTCAAATTCAGCCTCAACGTATATATTGGCAAAATGCCTTCTTTCATCAGCCGTCAGCGCATTGATTCCCAACGCTGAGATAGGATCGATACCAGGACTCCATAGTCCCCGCTTACCGGCCATAATTTCTTCGTACTCACGCCATTCGCGCTTCGTAAGACCCCACTTAGCTGCAATCTCAACGGCCTCTACTTCATTCAGGCTCTGGTGAGTAGACAGCGTGAGGTTCGTGCGAGTCTCGCCGGCCAATGCCACCCCAGATGAAAGAAATGTAAGCAACACCGACCTCACTAATTTACTCATTTCCTTCTCCTAAACTGACAACAGGAGATCCTAAAATCGGCTTCTGAGCCGAGTCTTCGTATTCAGCTTTACATGTGGGATCAAGAAACCAGCCAGAGCAAGTCCAGAGAGGCGTGTCGAGAGTGTCTATATAATTTAGGGGGCGACCACACCTGGAACAAGTGTAAACGCCGTGGGGGATACCATTCTGATCTGAGGTAGAAAACAGACAACCAGGGGCCTCTTCGCAAACCCACTCAACTGTGCGATCTTTTGTTGGATAGCCCTTTTTCAGAGGGACTAAAATCTTATTTAGCAGACCCTCTTTACAGACAGGGCAATGGTGAACAAAGGTATGATTTATATCTAAAGCAGGCGTTTTAGCTGACAATGTGAATATCCTTTTCGACCCATAATTGGGAGCGAAATGACGATATCACAGCGACTTTCAGCTAATTGTAATTACATTTTTGGTAGTTTTAGCCGTAATAAATGCCCAAAAAAGGGGATTCCGGCGACGTTTTGCGGGGTTTTTGACCGATTTTGCGTACAAAGGCACTCTGTTACAGACCTAACTGTAATATCAAATCTGTCTCATTAAAAAGTAAATGACTGTATAGTCATGCAGTGCGCAATCAGACATGAGCACAAGGTCTTTCAGTTGCTTAAAGAAGTCCCTTGTAGGATTTTCCACCCGCTAGCTCTTCGTACCAACTCTGCGCATAATTATGTCGAAGGCCATGTAGCTTGTCGAAACCAGAATTTCATACGTCAACTTCGTGCCTGACTAAAACTAAGCCAAAACCCATCACCGCAATATAAAGTTAGGGAGACATTGCAAGAACTGTCGCCAGAGTATTCCCGATAGGAATATTCACCTACAAGACCATTAGCTACTTCAAGCAGGAGTCAAGATTGATGCATCCTTAATACTTGGGCAATGGAGTGATTTTCCGTCATTACCCCTGAATGAGCAGCCTCAAAAACAACAGTTTAAGTATTAATAACGCAACATCTCACTCCCTTAAGCCCACGGCCGCAACAAAGCAGGTGGATATGAAAAAACATACTAGTACAGGGGATCGACCCAGCGAGTTCGGGAAAGTCTTACAAACTGTAGTTTTTCGGCCGCAAACAAGATCCTATATCCTTAAACCCCCTGCACCGAGTCAACAGCCTTAGTCCAGAACCAAAACATTCGTAACAACCTGATAATCCCAACATACACCCCTATGATGCATCGGTCGTCTGTTGCTTAATAATCAATGACTTAGAAAGGGATTACACGGGAAACTGACCCAAAAGCTATCCTAGAAGTGAGGCTTGATTTTCAAAGGGCTCGGCAGGGGTTTGAATGTCGGGATGAACGATTCACTCACTAAAAGATGGACCGTTTTATCAAGTTGTTTGACATCAGGCATGGATGAAATACGGACGTAACATCCGCTGGGGGTCCAGCAAAAATTCCGCTTCATCACTGCTCAGAAGTTGTTGCTCAAGCACTAGCGATCTGACACTTTTGCCGCGTTCAAGCGCCTGCGTTGCCAATCTGCTGGTCATCATATCCGAGCCGGTTATTCAGGGCGGTAGATTGATAGTCACTTTTGTAACAGGGAAGTTCTCTACGACTCGAGCAGTCTGGCTGCCGTACAGTGCATTCTCGGGTACTTTTTGATTTCCGAGCAGGTCCTGTTCGATGCGGTAGTTCATTCGTCTTTCCTTTTTCATGAGTATCAAATTGCGACCAAGTTACCTTTCTGCGAGCAAGCGACCAAACCCGTTTACACGCAAATCACTGCCCGCTAATCTCAATGCATGCCAAAACAAGGCTTGATTAGATGAGACGATTGGCAACTTAAAGCGCTGTTCCAGCTCTCCCACGACTTCCAAGGCACGCATATTGGTGCAAGACAAAAACACGGCATCTGCATGAACACCCGTGAGCAAACGTTGTATAGAGGATGACAAGGCTGCTGGGGATATGTTGGGCACCTCTATATCCTGGGCCAGATTGAATGTGCCGAAAGCCGAAACATCAAAATCCGCTTCTTCCAAACCTTGACAAAGAGCGAAATTTATTTCAGAGCAATAGGGCGTCAGCACCGCAACTTTTTTTGCGCCGAGGTGCAGCAAAGCAGCTTTAGCCGCGATCCATGGGTTGGTGCAAGGCACGTCGGGACGACTACGGGCAAATTGAGCCTCCACGCCCTGCTCACCGATCAACATACTTGCCGAGGTGCAACCAAATGCCACAACGTCCAAGTCTTTGCCCGGAACCAACAGCTCTACGGCGGCAGCAATATGATTTTTCAATATCGGCAGAGATTCCAATGACATTTCTGGCTCACTGAACATACGGGCGGTATATAGTTCGATGTCTTTACCCGTCAGCTGGTGCCAATCTCTTTCCAGGGTGAAATCAGTCGCCAATTGGACCAAACCGATTCGTAATTTCGTGGCTAAGGGTGAATTCTGATGTTCGAAAATATTCTCAAATTTACAAAATTGTTCCAGAGACTGATTCATTTAGGATTCCACGACGAGATTAATTGGGAAATATCCACTCAGTTTTCAACGTATCGAACTTTAGACAGACCTCCCTCGCCTAGCGCCTTGACGGCGCTTCGCAAGAAACCAGGGGAGCGCTACTTAGGATTCCAATCACCGCGGCTCACCAGTTTATCCATCACTTTGTTAACTGCGTTTTCAGTGCGCTCAACAATGGAATCTACTTCGGATGGTTTGATAATCAAAGGGGGCGCAAAACCCAATATGTCACCCTGAGGCATTGCACGAGCGATCAATCCTTCGTCCAAGCAGGCCGCCGAAATTTGAGCGCCAACTTTAAGGCTGGGATCAAAGTGAGTACGTTTACTTCTATTGCTAGAGAATTCCAAAGCGTGCATCAAACCTACGCCGCGTGATTCGCCCACCAACGGATGATCGGCAAAAGTCTCACGCATCCGTTTCTGTAGGTAGGCGCCCGTATCCCTGGCGTTGCCCACAAGATCCTCCCGCTCAATGATATTTAGATTGCACAGAGCCGCTGCGGCACCAATAGGATGACCGGAATATGTATAGCCGTGACCAATCGCACCCCACTGATCCGTACCGTCCTCCAATACACTCCAGACTTTTTCGCCGACAATTACACCAGACAAAGGTTGATAGGCAGAGGTCAAACCCTTTGCAACAGTAATCAGGTCAGGCTTCATGTCATAGTGGATGGAGCCAAAGTCGGAACCCAAGCGACCGAACCCACACACCACTTCATCGGCGATCAATAATATATCGTATCTGTCCAATACTTTACGGATCTCGGCCCAGTAGCCTTCAGGTGGGGGCACGATACCGCCAGTACCGAGCACCGGTTCGCCAATCATTGCGGCAACCGTGTCAGGACCTTCTGCAAGAATCATTTCTTCCAACTTGGCAGCGCAGTATTTCGAGAATTCCAACTCACTCATGCTGTCATCTTCACGGCGGTAGTAGACCGGCGCAATTGTGTGCTTGATACGCTCCAAAGGTAGATCGAAATGCTCATGGAACAACGGCAGTCCGGTCATAGAACCGGCAGCAATGCTCGATCCGTGGTAACCGCGATCACGAGAAATGACTTTTTTCTTCTCTGGTAAACCTCGGGCATTATTGTAATACCAAACTAACTTTAACTGTGTTTCATTGGCGTCACTGCCAGACATGCCGTAATACACCTTACTCATGCCTGCCGGCGACATCTTGATAATACGCTCGGACAACTCCACAAGCGCTTCGTTGGTGTGCCCCACGTAGGTGTGATAATAGGCGAGTTTCTTGGCTTGCTCATAAATTGCCTCAGCCATCTCGATGCGCCCGTAGCCAATATTCACACAGTACAAACCAGCAAAACCGTCTATCAGCTCAATGCCTTCGGAATCCCTAATATGAATGCCTTCACCACCGGTAATAATGCGGCCCGGTAATTGGCCGGCCGCGTATTGCTTTAAGTGCGTGGACGAGTGAAACACGTTCTGGCGGTCAATCTCGAGCAATTTTTTCGTATCAATAGTCATGCTAATCTCCAATCATTAAATAATTCAGGTTGCTATTCAATTTTTCTGAGCTCTAGGGCCACATGTATTTATCTCGTCAAGCAAGTTGCAGCCAGTCAATATCAGTCCTTAAATGACGGTAATGCTCCCATGCAGTAATATTTAATTTCACTGAACTCATCGAATCCGTGCAGACTGCCTTCACGGCCCAAACCGGACTGCTTCATCCCACCAAACGGAATGGGCTGCCCCGTCATTTTGACGGAATTAACACTCACCATGCCGAATTCAAGTGCCGATATCAGCTTCCAAATCTGATTCAGGTTGGAGCCAAAGACGTACGCGGCTAAACCATATTCGGTGTCATTGGCCATAGGGATCACATCATCCAGGTCGTCGTAAGCCAAAACCCCAGCTACGGGCGCAAAATTTTCTTCTCTATATACTTTCATTTCAGGTGTAACATCGGCCAAAAGAGTCGGCATAAAGAAATTTCGAGCCGGCGCCTTCGACTGATCACCCGCCAGTAAGCGCGCGCCCTTCGCAACCGCATCATCAACAAGGTCTTGAGCCTTCGTTACCGCCCGTTCAAAAATCAACGGGCCAAGGTCTACCCCTTTGTCTAGGCCATTACCAACAATTAGTTGTTTCATTTTCAGCTGAAAAGAAACGAGGAATGCCTCGTATTTTTCCCGCGGCACAAAAATTCTATTTGCCGCGAGGCAATCCTGGCCGGAGGTCTGGAATTTGGCATCAACCGCCGCTCTGGCCGCCTCGTCAATGTCCATGTCTGGCAACACAATAAATGGCGCATTGCCACCCAACTCCATGGAACACTTTTTTACCGTCGCCGCAGACTGTTGTAATAAAAGACGCCCAACTCGGGTTGAACCGGTAAACGAGAGCGCCCTTACTTTGTCAGATTTACAGACAACCTCAGACACTATTTCCGGCTCACCGGTAACCACATTAAATACCCCGGAAGGGAATCCTGCACGCTCAGCAAGTTCGGCCAATGCCAGTGCAGAAAAGGGTGTTTCCCCAGCCGGTTTCACGATCACAGTACAGCCAATTGCCAATGCGGCAGCCGCTTTGCGAGTGATCATCGCGCTGGGGAAATTCCAAGGCGTAATCAGCGTGGCAACGCCAATCGGTTCGCGCACGGTTGCCAGCCGAGCGTTAGGTATGTGACTTGGAATGGTTTCACCGTAGGCGCGTCCAGCCTCTTGGGCAAACCAACGCACAAAGGAAGCACCATAGTCAATTTCACCACGAGCCTCCAGGAGCGGTTTTCCCTGCTCCCGCACGATCAAAAGAGCAAGGTCCTCTTTGTTCTCCAAGAGCAAGTCGTGCCAACGCATTAGTATCACAGCACGCTCATCGGCCAGCAAAGCCCTCCATGCGGGAAGCGCCGAGCTTGCATTGTCAATCGCCTGCTGTATCTGTGCCTCCGACAAAGCTGGCACCATTCCCAGAACAACGTCAGTGGCGGGATCTGTCACCGCATGATCTTGCCCTTGATCGCTTGCACACCACTTGCCGTTTACATAAGCAAGCTGGCGAAACAAGCGCTGGTCCTGAAGTCTCATTTCTCCATCGTCTTGATGAGCGTCGCCGGTCAACGGGCGATCTGAAAGTGACTGCAATACCTCACCTTCTAGCTTGTCTTTCGCTGCCCAGTTCAAACTGTTACCCATCGCGGCCACCTCTTGATGATTGATAATTTCGTAGTGCTTAGCGTACTCGGATTCAATACTTTATTTTTCTGATACATCGATATTTTGATGAGGTTTCATCTCTCTTTTTAGGTTGCGGTGATCGCTTTTTCCTTTTTTCTCCAATGAGTTAGAAATTCCAACAACTTAGAATTCGCTATCGATAAGTTTTCTGTGAGACCGACTAAAAGACGACAGCACCACAGCCAACGCATAGCGCGAAATTGAGCAGACACATAAAAAAGGGTGGCCAGCGGCCACCCTAAAGCGAAAATGAAAAAACTATAGCTGGTGCTTACATTTTCCAAGCAAAGCGCACACCGGCAACTCTAGGCTTGCCCCACACCGCGTAACCCCAGTCACTGCCCAGGGTATTCTGATAGGTGAAATACTCCTCGTTAGACAAGTTTTCCACAAAAGCTTCTACGGTGTAGTTGCCTTCTGTCGATTCCCAAGCCACCTTGGCATTCGCTAGGCCATAGCTGTCGTGATGCGAGTAAGGATCATTTTCGATTTGTAGAAAGTGCTCGTCCTTCCAAGAGTAATCAGCCTGGAAAACAACTTCACCCCAGTCTTCCAAGTCTACGTAGTAGCGGGCAACTAAGTTGTAGTTGAGCCCAGGTGCTGAGGGCAACTCATTGCCATCGAGGGTGTAGTCGTCGCCGGCAACTGCAAAACCCAGGTCGGAGGAAAACTCGGTGTCCAACAAACCCATACCGACAATGACTTCAAAATTGTCAGTCACACTCGCCGTCAGTTCTGCTTCCAACCCTTTGCCGGTAACATCGCCAGCGTTGGTGATCACACTACCGTCCTCGACGCTAATAAACACCTGGGTCTGAAAATCCTCTACTTCATAAGCGAAGGCGGCCAGGTTGAGGCGTACACGGCCGTCAGCTAAAGTGGTTTTCAGGCCCAACTCGAAGCTCGCAACATTCTCTGAATCCACCGGTTTAGTCGCCGCAAGCGTAGCGTTGTAGCTACCGGAGAAGCCGCCACTTTTATAACCCGTTGAGTAACTGGCGTAGACAAGAGTGTCGTCGCTGGGACGCCAGTCAAGACCGATGCGACCGGTGACGGCATCGTCTGAAATATCGTCCACAACCGAAAGTGGAGTGTAAAAGCTCGGGCCAGATTCCAATGTGAAATCGCGTTCCTCAGTAGTGAACCGCGCCCCGGCAAGAAGTGTTAGGGTTTGGCTTAGGTCGTATTCCACTTGTCCAAATACAGCCCACGACTCAGTATCAAGCGTCACGACTTCTTGGTGCCACAAACCGTGTAATGTAGTTGGCGCTTCGGTCACCAACCCTCGATCATCCTTATAGTAGTAAGCTCCAGCCACCCACTGTATTTCGTCAGCGCTACCGTTGAGGCGAAGCTCCTGAGTGTATTGTTCAGCATCGACGGAGTACTGCTCATCAAACCACACCACTGACGTGCCATCGCCGTCGTCCTGCAAAAATTTGTCTAGCTCTTCGTAGGCGGTGATGGAGGTTAATATGACATCACCGAACTCCCAAGTTAGCTTCGCAGACGCACCGAAGGTATCAATTTGAGTTGCCAAGCCTGGAGTGCTCGAAGCGATATGCTCGGGGTCAAATTGTCCGCTGACAGCCTCGGCTCCTGTCATACCAAAGGTGTTACTAGTGCACTCGCCATTTTGGATACGGGCGATGGAACACTTAGCCGCGCCAACGGTCGCAGTTTCCAAATAACCCATATGTGCAAAACCGACGGTTTTTTGGTCGGCCTTACTGCCGTTAATCGTCAGCAAGAGTGAAGCGTCCTCGCCCAAATCAAACTCTACCTTGGCGCGATAACCGAAACTGTCCGTATTATTCACCTTCTCACCCGTTACGGTATTAGTTTGCCAGCCGTCATTAGTGTTTTGTCTGACCGCCAGTCGGCCGCGAATACCGTCACCCAGAGCGCCGCCAATCGCAGCCTCAGCAATTTTTTCTGAATAGGAACCTATTCGCACACTGGCAGAGGCCTCCAGCTCATCTGTGGGTGACTTGGATATGTAATGCACAAGGCCGCCAGTGGTGTTTCGGCCGTAAATAGTGCCCTGAGGGCCGCGCAAAACTTCCACCCGTTCTAGGTCGAACAATTGCATGGCCGATCCCGCGGGGTTGCCGCGGTACACGTCATCCACATACATAGACACGGGTGACTCCCAGGAGTCAGAGAAATTCACCAGGCTAATGCCACGCAGGCTGATTGAGGGGCTGGAGGCTTCACCAAAAATAGCGAAAAAATCCATATTGGGCACTTGCTGGGTAATATCCAAGCCCTCTTGGAAACCCATTTTTTCAATCGCATCTCCGGAGAAGGCCGTAACAGCCACAGAAACATCTTGTAAGTTCTGGTCCCGTTTTTGGGCAGACACTACAACCTCTTCCATGAACAGCGACTGCTCGGCGAGAGCCGCACCAGGAAGTATCGACGCGGCCAACACACTCAATCCTAAGATCGCCGCCTTGGATACGGCTTCCGGGACCGCTAAACTTAAGGGCGAAGTACCACTGGGAACTTCGTTCGATTGGATGCAGCTAAATGGAGTCTTATAATTATATTTCATCGCTCTACCTTTCTCCTCATTAAAAATAATTACTTTCGTCTAAACGCACACGAAAAATTTTAAAAACACACCACCGTTTGAACAAACTCTGTGATAAATAGCAGCCTAACTCGTTTCTCTTTGCGATATTTTCTGTTCAAGCGGCTGAAACTGGCCTTTTTTCTTAATCATCCCGCAAAGCCAGTTATTTTTCCTTTACGACATAATCATCAAGGAATTGTTCGCTAGGCGGACAGCACTTCACTTGCTTGGTAATTATGTAAGTGTAATATCGTTCGATATTTAAGCCTGCGACCAACCAACTATCTACCAGCCGTTGATAGTGGTCGATGTCCAGAGTGTTCACTTTAATGATGTAATCCACCTGGCCGCCGGTGGCGTAACACTCGGTAACCTCTGAGGAATCTTCCATCGCCGCCTCAAAACGTGCGAATGCTTCTGCGCTATGATTCTTTAGTGCCACCTCAACAAGGATTGGTGTGCGAGAAGCCAACAAATTCGCATTAATTCGAGCACCATACCCCTCAATAATGCCTTCGCGCTCCAGACGCTTAACACGTTCCCAGCAGGGGCTTACCGACAAACATATTTCTTCCGCCAATGCAGATTTAGTGATACGCCCTTGACGGCGAAGAATCTGCAAAATTTTTATATCGTAGCGATCCAGACGCATAACTGCCTCTCTTAGTTTTTCAATATCTACACTCAGAAGGCCGGTACCTTTTTGAACTGTCGAATTCTTTTCGGCACTTCCAAGGTGAACTTCTATCACCTCGAGTTCGATAGCTTCGCCCGTTTGTCAATCAACTATATCGGCGACTACTGCAATAGTATCTCCCATCCCAACTTTCGCGGAATGATGCCGACAGGCCAATACACCTTTGCGTTTAGCGTAGTAAGGTACAGCGGGCACACCTGTCTTTTCAAAGCAATGTACTTGTGCAATGAGCTCTCCCTCTTTCACCAGGTCACCTAAATTTTTGAAGAATTCCAAAATCCCGTCGTCTTCACTGAGCAGGTAACAATTACTATTCGGCATATCCAACGAAACGGTTTTATCAAGCAAATTGTAGTCGCCATTAATGACCCCGGCGTAGATCAAAAAATTGCGAACTCCCCTTTCCGCAATCGCGATGGTCTCGGGGGTGGTGGTTCCTCCTCCACCAAGTTCGGTGGATACAAAAACCTTGCCCTGCGATTCAACAGCCGTGTCGTAAAGCGAAGTTGCATCCATCTCCAACATAACCATATTGAAAGGGGCCCCAAACAAACGCATCGCCTCTACGCAACTCGCTTGTTGCGTTTCATCGTCAAGGCGATGCACAGCGGCAAAGGGTAAGAAATCAAGAGTTCCGCCACCGGAGTGAATATCTAAGGCGTAATCGCAGAGCGGAATCAAATAGCGCTGAAAGTAATCGGCAATTTTTTCCGTCACCGAGCCATCGGGCCGCCCCGGAAAAGAACGGTTCAAATTGCCCTTGTCGATGGGGGACGTACGAGTACCGTTTTTCACGGCGGGGTAATTCATAGCCGGCACAATTATAATCCGACCACTAACAAATTCATGGCTTTGAGTATTCGCCAACTTCAACAGCGCAGTGACTCCCTCGTACTCATCTCCGTGGTTACCCCCGGTCAACAACAGGGTTGGCCCGATGCCATTCTTAATCACGGTGATGGGAATCATAATGCACCCCCACGCAGACTGGTCATGAGAGTGAGGCAACTTCAGAAAGCCGTGCTGTACACCGACACGCTCGTAATCAACAGTGGGAGTGATACTTGTTTCTTGCATTTCCTTACTCATCCTTGGCTGAACAGTTTGCGCGGATAGTTACAGATTGTTTCCACGCCGGTCTCAGTAATTAAAATTGTCTCAGTAATTTCCAAGCCCCAATCGTTTTGCCAAATACCTGGCATAAAATGAAATGTCATCCCTGGCTCAAGAATGGTTTCATCATTGCCGCGCAAGCTCATGGTTCGCTCACCCCAGTCGGGCGGATAGCTCAGACCGATTGAGTAACCACAGCGGGCGCCACCACGATCGAGCCCGTGTTTCAACATGGCCGTTTCAAGCCCATTGGCAATATCGGCACAGCGATTTCCCGGCTTAGCCGCTGCCAATCCATTCTCAATGCCCTCAATTAAAGCCGCCTCTGCGCGGACAAACTTCTCTGGGGGCGCACCCAGAAATACCGTACGAGACAAGGGACAATGGTAGCGTTTATAACATCCCGCGATCTCGAAGAAGGTTCCCTCTCCTTTCAGAAACGGTTTGTCGTCCCAAGTGAGATGGGGCGCAGAGGCGTCCTTTCCCGTGGGTAGCATCGGCACAATAGCGGGGTAATCGCCACCCATACCGTCAACACCTTCACAGCTTGCTCGGTAGATTTCGCCCACCACACGATTTTTCGGCATACCAGGCTCAATTACTTCGAGGATTGTGTCGTGCATTTTTTCAACAATACGCCCGGCTGTTCGTATGTATTCTATTTCCGTAGAAGACTTCACCGCCCGACACCAGTTGACCAAACCGTTGGCGTCGCTCAACGTTGCATTGGGTAAGCCTGCAACTAAGCGCAAATAAGCCTGCGCACTAAAATAGTAATTATCCATCTCAACGCCGATCACTTTTTTATTCCACCCACGCTCATTGAGAACGGTTTGGCACAAATAATCCATCGGGTGTGCGTCTGGGTTTTGAACGTAGCTATCCGGATAGGCGGTAATGTTTTCTGGCGCAAGATAACAAGTTCGCTTGGCCCCATTAGCATCCATCTCTCGCCCATACCAAACAGGCTCGCCCATTGGACCGACAATGACACATTGATGAGTGTAGAAGGACCAACCGTCGTAACCGACCAGCCAACCCATATTGGACGGATCGGTAATTATTAATAAATCTATCCCTTTTTCAACCATCGCTGTACGGACTCGAAGCAAACGCTCGGCATACTCAGCGCGGCTGAAGTTCAATGTGACCTCTGTCATACCTTTCCTTTTTTGACCCACTTCTATTACGCTCAACGATATTGCACATCGGGGAGATTTCAGTACACTATGTAAAACATCATACAACGACCAGTACATTTTCTGTCAAGGAATACATTGATTCATGACAATTGATCTTGCGCCCTTTATTCAGAAAGGTCAGCCCAAGTATCGGGCCATTGCCAACGCCCTCGCGGAGGCCATCGAAACCATGCCGCTGCCTGCGGGCACTAAGTTACCGCCGCATCGGGAGCTTGCCGAACAACTCAATACCAGCGTTCAGACAATAAGCGCGGCTTATGCCCACGCCATCCAACTGGGTGTGGTCTGTGCACGGGTGGGAAGTGGCACCTTTGTGAGCGATAACTCTGACGCCAAGGAAGTGAAGTTTTTAGACACGCATGAAGCCGAAGACAGTAAACGTGGAATAGATCTGTCGATCGCCCATGCCGTCAACTCGCCCGAACATGTCGATATAATTCGCAACATCATGTTGAAAATGTCCAAGAGTGCTACGGGCGAGCTGATACAGGCCTGCCGACCCATCGCAGGCCTGCCTCGTCACCGCGAAGTGGCCTGTGAGTGGTTGCGAAGCCAAAAGATGCCTTGTGAGCCAGACCAGATTGCTTTGTGCAATGGCGCCACACACGGCATCATGTTGGCGCTCAGCACCATCGTCCAGCCTGGGGACGTAGTGCTGTGCGAGAACCTAGCCGATCACGGACTGATCACACTGGCCAGAACTCTGCATTTCAGACTGGTTGGCCTACCAATGGACAACAACGGCATCATTCCAGGAGCTCTGGACGAGGCCTGTAAAGACAAAAAAATTGCGGCCCTTTGCTGTACGCCAACAATGAATAACCCTACGACCGATACTATGGACATGGAACGGCGTCGAGCAATCGCCGCAATTGCAGAGAAACACCAACTCCTTATTGTCGAGGATGACGTATTCGGTGCACTTTTACCCGATCGACTCCCACCCCTGTCCAGCCTACTACCCGAGCAATCGTTCTACGTAACGAGCCTTACCAAGACTGTCGCTGCGGGCTTACGGGCAGGCTATTTGGTGATACCCAAACATCTGATACACCATACATTGCCACGCTTGCGAGCAACGACCTGGATGGCAACCCCCATTCTATTCGAGATGGCCTCAATGATAATTGAGAATGGCACAGCCGACCGCCTTATCGATTGGCAGCGCCAAGAACTGGCCTCTCGACAACGCATGGCAGCGGAAGTACTGAAGGGCTTAAATTTCAAAGCACACCCATACGGAATGCATATTTGGCTTGAACTTCCAGAGATTTGGCGCCCCGATGAGGTGATTCTGCAAGCCAGGCAGGAGGGGATATTGATTGCGCCAGCCGGCCCCTACACTGTGGGCCATGAGTCTCCGCCGCACTGCATCCGCATAACCTTGGGGGCAGAAGAAGATCGAGCCCGGGTGCATCAAGGACTGGTTAAATTAGTGGCTATGCTGAAGCGCAGCCCACCCCCCATGGACTTTGTCATCTAACCGTTAAAATTGTCATGAAACACTTTCGCAATTGACTTGGTACAATTGGAACGCTAAGGTCGAGAGTTCTCATAGGCGAGTAAGTTACTCGTTAAAAATCTTGGCACAGGGTGAGTTTTTGAAATGATCAATATGGTAAGTGCGGCCAAAAACGCTTCTTTGCTAGTTCTGGCCCTGTCTTCAATACTGGCTGAAGCTGCCACATGGCGATATGCCATTGAAGAGAGTTTGAGCGAAGTGCAGGGCGTGTACGCCAGCAAGTTTAAAGAAATCATTGAATCTAACTCAGATCACCTTGTTCTGATCTACCCCTTTGGCACCTTAGGAGAGTCAGCTGATGTGATGGAGCAAGCTCAGGCGGGCATTCTACAATTTGTGGATCAGTCTCCTGGGTTCACTGGCAGCCTAATTCCAGAAACGCAGCTTTTCCTGATGCCGTATATTTTGCCCGAGAAAAAGAGCGAAATAGCCTTTTTTTACAAAAATGCCAAGGTCATCAAAGAAAATTTCAAGGCACTCTACGCAAAGCAGAATCTGGAGCTGCTGAGAATGTTTCCGGAAGGCACTGTGGCGATTACGACCCAGAAAGAGTTCCGCTCGCCGGAAGATCTAAAAGGTCAGAAAATTCGCGTCATGACCTCCCCATTACTAGTAGAAACGTATAAAGCCTTTGGAGCCGTACCGACGCCCCTGCCTTGGGGGGAGGTGTTCGGAGCCTTACAGACCAACATGATCCAAGGGCAGGAGAACCCTTGGTTCTACATCGAAAGTGGCAAGCTGTATGAAGTGACCAACGTCATCACTGAAGCAGGTCACAACATATTCACGACGGCCGTCATGGCGAACCTCAACTTCTATGCTGGCCTGCACAAAGTCGATCAACAGCTCATTCAAATGGCTTCAGGCGCAGCAATGGACTACATCCTGAAATATCAGGACGGTTTGACGGATGCAGCCAAGGCGAAGATAAAGAAAGCCAAGCCGAGCATTAAGTTTGTCACTCTAACCGAAGTCGAACGCGTACCCTTCCGTGAAAACGCGAAAAGGGTTGAGGCTAAATTTATAGAAATGACGGGGCCGTCTGGACAAGTCATTCTAGATCAGCTGAGGGCAGACCTACAAGCCGCTAAGAACAAGTAAGCCCAAACACGTTGGTGTAGATTTCCGTCTACATTCCGCATGTCACTAAGGAAATTATTATGGCCACTTCATCGCTGGGACGGATGAAATCCGCATACGAAAAATTTATCGGTTTAGTGAATAAAACTGAAGGTTTCATTCTTATTTCCAGCGTGCTGACAATGGCATTGAACAACGTGTCAAATGTGATTGGACGTGTGGTGTTCGACAAAAGCTTGTTCTTTACAGAAGAGCTCAACAGCGTGCTTATTATCTTGATTACGTTTGCGGGAACCAGCTACGCAGCTCGACACGCCAGCCACATTCGCATGACCGCAATATTCGACTCCCTTCCCCCAACATACCAAAAGGTACTCGCCACTTTAATCGCTTTCGGCACGTCAATTATAGTATTCTCATTAAGCTACTTATCGGTTGAATACATTACTTGGATTGCCCCAAAAGGCAAGATATTGCCCGCGATGCAAATTCCCGTCTACCTGACGTATCTCTGGATACCGGTTAGTTTATTTTTAACGGGCCTCGAGTATTTTACAACCGGAATAAAAAACCTGCTTAACAAAGAGATGTACTTGGCGAGTCAAATCACGGGGCAAGGTTACGATGATGTTAAGGATGTTTAAAGGAGCGGCACGATGGATATAACTTCAATAATGCTTGTCAACATGGTTGTGTTGTTGTTGCTTGGCTTCCCTATAGTGATCCCCTTATTGGCCGCTACTCTCGCCGGTTTCTATTTGTTGTTTATGGGTTTTGATAATTCATTCTTTATCGTTCAGAGAATGATCGCGGGGATCAAACCTGCATCATTGATTGCAGTTCCAATGTTCATTCTGGCTGCGAACATCATGACCAAGGGACGTTCAGCCACCAGACTTATCGAAATGGTCATGTCATTTATCCAACACTATAAGGGAGGCCTAGCTGTCAGCACCGCCACCGCCTGCACCTTATTCGGCGCGGTATCTGGGTCCACCCAGGCCACTGTTGTCGCGGTCGGATCACCCTTGCGCCCAATAATGATGCGCAACGGATATAAAGACTCTTTTATATTGTCACTAATCATTAGCTCCAGCGGTATCGCTCTTCTCATTCCGCCAAGTATTGGCATGATCATCTATGGAGGCATCTCGCAGACCTCAATTTCAGAACTCTTTATCGCAGGCATTGTTCCGGGCATTTTGATCCTGATTTTGTTCTCAATTTATGCGGTGTTTTTCGCGGTTAAGCATGATATTCCAACCATTGAAAAAGCAACTTTTAGTGAACGGCTGAAGGCAACTAAGGCGGCTCTTTGGCCTCTGGGTTTTCCGTGTATTATTATTGTTGGGATTTATGGAGGCGTTTTCAGCCCAACTGAAGCGGCGTCAACCTGTGTTTTGTATGCGCTCATTCTGGAAGTGTTTGTCTTTAAGGAGCTCGATCATAAAGATATTGTAGAGATCGCCAAATCGACAGGCTTGATCACTGCCGTTATTTTTATTTTAGTAGCCGCAGGCAGTGCTTTCTCCTGGGTAATCTCGTTTGCTCAAATTCCACAGGCTGTTATGGCAAGCTTTGGGTTGGATGTGGCGACTGAGAATCAACTGCTACTCGCCATATCCGTGGCATTTTTTGTAGGCTGTATGTTTGTTGACTCCATCGTTGTTATTCTGATTTTGGTCCCAATATTTTTGCCTGAAATAGACCGACTGAACTTGGATAAAGTACTGATAGGAATCATTATTACTCTGCAGGTTGCCATTGGGGCAATAACGCCTCCATTTGGTTGTAATATTTTTACTGCAGTGGCTGTTTTTAAACGACCCTACATGGATGTCGTGAGAGGACTGCTACCCTTTGTTCTGATACTTGCGTTAGTTGCAATATTGCTGGTTGTATTTCCGCCGATTGCCCTATTTCTTAGAGACCTTGTTTTCGTTAGCTGATTTTTGGGGTCTCCCGCTACGGGAGCATGGCAAGCCGGAATATTGCCATACTAAGGTATCGCCAAGTTAACTTTTCCAGACAAGATGACTCGGCCCTCGATGATCAAGCATCGGTTCTTTCCCATTCAGCAAGCGCACCTATCCTAATCGCCTCATGCGATTCCTCTGCTCAATTATTCTCATACTGTTCCGTGCTATTAATCACATCAACAACGCCACCGTCCTGATCCAAAGCTCGCCACAGGTAATGCTGTTTGCCATTGATTTTCACGAAGACCTCATTGAGGTAGAAGGTATCGCCGAAGCCTCGCTGCTTTCGCTTCAATCTGCGAGCGTATAGAGCGCCGAATTTGATGTGCCAAAGCCGAATGGATTCATGACTACGATAACTCCTTTTTCAACCAGAAGATCTTCAATATCGCGATGGCTGAGGTTGAAGCGATAATAAAGCCAGATAGCATAAGAGATTATGTCGGGTCGGAACCGGTGACGCTTGTATGTATTCATATTGGGATTCTAGCAATTTGAACCAGTTAATTTGGCAATACCCTTTTGGCGGCAAAATTGCCCCAGTCGGCAAACATACACCGACCATAGATCGGGGGTCTGCTCCCGATTAATCAATGACTTAGGGAGGGATTACACGGGAAATTGACCCAAAAGCTATCCTAGAGGTGAGGCTTGATCTTCAAAGGGCCTAGCGAGATCACCTACAAGACCACTTCGATTAGCCGTGGGCCCTTAGTGGCCATAGCCTTTTCAAACTGTGTCTTAAACGCTTCCGTGGTAGTCGCGCGAGTGCCTTTCATTCCTAAGCCCTCGGCAATCCTTGTCCAGCTCAAGCCGGGGTTTGACAGATCTAGCATAGATTTAGCTCGCTCACCTGGATTCTTCACTCCCACACGCGCCAACTCAACGTTAAGAATTGCATAGCTACTGTTATTAAAAATCACAACACACACATCCAAATTCTCCCGAACCATTGTCCACAAAGCTTGATTGGTGTACATAGCACTTCCATCGGCTTGCAAATTAATGACCTTTCTTTCCGGGCATGCGACCGCCGCACCCACCGCAACAGGCAATCCCTGCCCAATTGCACCGCCGGTGAGTGTTAGCCAGTCATGAGGTGCTGAGCCGTTATAATAACCATATGAGGAAATGCCACTGGTTATTGATTCATCAGAGACAATTGCATTTTTGGGTAGCAGATTCGCTATGACAGCATTGACTGTTTCAGCGCTCATAGGACCTTCCATAATTTTAGGTAGAACGGATTCTTCACTATCCGTCACCTTGGGGGCATCCAAGTAAGCAGCCAAAGCCTCCAACGCCAGTATCTCATCACAACTCTGAGGAGCAAGAGGACAGACAATGCAGCCCTCAGCCCAGAGAGTGCTAGGCTTATTCGGATAGGCGAAAAAGGAAACGGGTGGTTTAGCACCCACCGTCACCATATGCGTGAAATTCTTTAGAAATTCGGACGCCACTTCGCCCAAATAGGGCAACCTCTCGATAGCAGGGCGACCCCGGCCACGCTGTATTCGGGCAGGGAATACTTCGCTAATTAGGCGTGCGCCCGTAACCGCTGCAATACGGCTGGCCAGAAGTAGGCCGTGCTCGCGTAAAGCCTTGCCCCCGAGAAATAAACAGGTAGTTTCGCCATTGAGTAAGGCCTCGGCCGCCGCCGCGATATCCGGGGTCGCGACCTGTTTGGGCCTAGGATTCGGTAACGGCTTGGCGGTATTTCCCCCTTCGCTCCAGGCATGGTTTGCAGGCACAATTAGACTAGCCTGGCGCCCTTCCAATGCGGCGCACACCGCTTCCGCGCCGTCTTTCGCCATGCTTTGTGGAGATTCACAAACTCTAACCCAATCACTGGCAAGGGCCGCAAGCCCGGGCACATCGGAAGTAAGCGGTGCGTCCAGAGGCAAATGAAAAGTTGCATGGTCGCCAACAATATTGACAATAGGGCTTAGGGCCCGTTTCGCATTGTGAAGATTAGCCATGCCATTGGTAAAGCCAGAACCCAAGTGCAGTAGTGTTGCTGCCGGCTTATCGGCCATCCGGCCGTAGCCGTCTGCAGCGCCCGTAACAACCCCTTCAAAAAGACCGAGTATAGGTCGCATACCCGGTAATTTGTCGATGGCCGCCACCATCTGCATTTCGGAAGTGCCTGGATTGGCGAAACAAACTTCAACACCCGCATCAATTAAAGATTGCAATAAAGATTCAGCACCATTCATAAATTTTCCAACTTTCATTTTAAGTATTTTCGCCGAGTAAAATCTGCAAAAAATAAGATCTGATTTTAGCTCTGCATCATAGCTAGTAGCTTAGGGCGTTCCCGATCCGCAATCGCTGCAACCATTTCCTCAAGCCCCGGATCGACTTTGCTACTAATGACTTCTTGGAAAGAAGGGCGGGCCACCATTTTTGTCCACCACGTTACAAGACAGTCACGCCTGACCTCCGGCTGCTCCAGTAAATTCATTAGAGATAACCTGTAGACAAACGGTGTAAGTGCGGCATCCGCTAAGCTATAAGAGTTTCCAGCGAGGTATTCGCTGTTTCCTAGCGAATGTTCTAACCTATCAAGCATCCCTCTAAGACACATCATGGCGGGCAAGACCAAGTCGGATTCAAGTCCCTTTTCAACCACATCAATTTTCATCGCTTTAAGCTTCGGGTCACTTGTTTTATCAAACTCCATCTTTATCGCTTCATCTCCCATAGCCAGAAATTTCAAACGTAACAATGTTGAGAGCGTCAGTACACCAAGTGCGGGAAGATAACATTCATCGGCAAGTTTCAGCCACATATTCATGCTAGCCCGGTCAACAGCTGATTTCGGCGTTAACGATATTTCTGGAAAAACATCCTCCAGGTATCGCATTATTATTGTAGATTCCGTTAACACTAAATCATCATGCACAAGCGTTGGCACAACACCCCCTGGATTCAACTTAATATACTCTGGCGCTACCAGATCACCAGCATCTGGATCCAAAACATGTTCCTCGACCGAAATTCCCTTCTCGGAAACTACAAGGCGAACTTTGATGCCACAGGTGGCTAATACAAAATGATATAGTTTTAACATTACTTTTCTCAAGTTCATTTCGGGAAGGCCATGAAAAATTGGCCCATAAGGTAACTCCAAAAAATCTCACGATTACAGGTTTTTATCTCAGTTCGCCGTGCCGAATACGCGAATATCAGAAAACAGCAGGATGCCGCTTTGCAATATGTCCATCTGGGCGAACGAAAATCCAATCACCGGTCTTCATAGACAATTTTTCCGAGACAAAGTCGGAACATTCAGAATACTCTTTCTCTATATCAATAACCTTTGTGGGTAAACCAAACGCTTTTGGCTCAAAACTCGGCACTTCGCCTTTCACTAGCAAGGTGTAGCCTTGATAGCCAACAAGATCTAATGTAGAACGCTTCCCTTCAATCCCATTCAACCATACATGCGGAAATCGGGCCCCAGCCTCTGTAATTGGGGTGTAGCTAGAAGCAATACTACCTTTGGTTCTTTTAGCGTCCGAAGACACCGCAATTCCATCTCGATAAATATAGCCGAGCTCCATTCCAGGCATATAGAAGTGATCTGATTGGTCATCGATCACTGATTGAACCCTACGTTTTTTTTCAATGCCTTTATCACTTGATCCACCGACTGACGACAGCGCTTTCTTTGCAGGCATCAGCAGTAGACGCTTTAAACCATTCTGTAAACTGACAGGTAGCCTTTGAATCAACGAATTATTCATTACCCTCGGTAATATCTTAGCTTTATCAGTATCCAGCCCTATTTCGCACAACACTTCATTCATCCGAAAATAATTACTTAGACTGAGATCACAGTTCATTTGAATAATAGATCGCCGCTCCTGCTCATACGTATCGAGAAGTTCATCTGTCGCTCCATTCCTATGAGCAACAATCTTCCAGACCAGATTATGCGCATCTGCAACGCCTGAATTTAGGCCCAGCCCCCCTGTTGGAGGGAATCGATGGGCTGAGTCGCCTACTAGAAATACATTCTTGTGGCGAAATTTATCGGCCACCTGGGCGGACATATTCCAAACCCCCTTGAAAAATACTTTAAAAGGTATGTCTGGCCCGAATAATTTTTTTAACCACTGATCGCACGTCGCATCATCAAAGTTTTCCGGGGATTCAAACGGCTCGTGAATAGGACGCATAACAACCGTGAGTTCTTTCGGGTCGTGAACAATACAAACCGCTGGATTCTCGGGATCCAAAACCCAATAAAGCAGTGAATTTTTTTCCTTGGCTACTTGAGTCATATCCACTCGACAGCTCAAATTAAGAAAAGACGCAACGATACTAGGTCCGTTCTTTTTGATTCCCAACGCTCTTGCAATTGGACTTCCCGCGCCGTCAGCGGCCAAAACGTAAGCTGCTCGAATATGACTAACTTCCCCAGAACTTGAAACGACCTCATTAAGTTGAGTGTCGCCATTCACAAAATTCTTCCATGTCCAACCGTATCGAAGAGAATTTTCATTTTCAGCCAACTCGCGCGCCTTAACCCCCAAAACCTCTTCAATGAGTGTTTGGGATACATTTGTTATTGAATCCTGCGATATAGATTCCCGATGATCATTCGTGACGTCGTTTTCAAGCTCAAACTGACCCAAGGCGTCACTACGCAAATCACTTACCCAGCTTACATACCTAGCATCCTGATGCTTGTTCAGTTTGTAGAGAGCCTCCATATTCAGCCCCGCCTGCCGGAATAGCTCCATTGACCGGGTGTTTATAACGTGAGCTGCGGGCGCCGGTTGTGCGCCGGGCCTGCACTCAACCAATATGTGCGGCACTCCCTGCTGACTCAACAAGATGGAGGCAAAGAGCCCTGTAGGCCCACCTCCCACTATTAGAACTTCGGTTTTTTCAAATCTAATCGGCATGATTAATACCTCTCATTTATTTTCAAACTAATCTCAGTAAGCCTCAGACAAAGGGCGCCATAGTCGCTCATATCACTTCGGCAAAAGAACAAAATGGAAAATTATCGGCTGCAGGGATTATCTGGGAACATCAAGGACTGGAAACTAACCTATTTGTAAGACGTCCAACCCCATCGATTTCAAGGGTCACTTCGTCCTCGGGATCAAGGAAGCTCCAACGCTCGATACCGCAACCATTCCCCGCAGCCCCTGTACCAAAGAACTCTCCGGGATAAAGCGTCTCGCCCTCCGAAGCCTTAGCTATCTGTTGGCTGACAGTCCACATCATCTCCGAAGTATTTGCTTCCCCTGTCACTTGACCATTGACATAAACACGCATCGCCATATTTTGCGGATTTGGAATTTCATCCGCTGTAACTATCCAAGGGCCTATGGCATTACCGGTATCAAAGTCCTTGGATTTGAGCAATCCTACCTTTAACTTACCCATCTCCAATAAAATCCGATCACGAGCTGAAAAATCGTTAAAGCAGGAATAACCGAAAACGTATTCAAGTGCTCTTTCTTCTGGGATATCTTTTCCCTTCTTTCCAATGACTAATCCCAGTTCAAGCTCGTAATCCATTTTTTCTTCGTGGAAACTAGGCCATACCACGTTTTGGTTGTGACCAATTACAGACAGCGAATTGCCCTTATAGTAAAAAGGCATACGGTAGAAAGCCTTTGGAATTCTGATAATAGGCACGAACTTATTAATCAGTTTTAGCAGCTTTCCGCCCTTTGCTTCCAAGAGAGCATCAACGGCCTGATTCATGTGTTTTTCATATACACTAAAACAACGCATTTTAATTGGCATTGGCAGCGGTGATAGAATATCTATCTCAGAGAACACCAACATGCTTATGTCCAGCCTCCCCTCTTCAGCCGTAGACAATGCATTCCTAATCAATTCAAGTCCTGCCGTGCCTGAGTCGATAATTCCTTGCATCGTGGCCATGAGGGGATACGCCTCTCTGTAATGAGAATAAAGCAGGTCTACAACATCGTATAAATGAAATAAATCAGCATGCATTACACCCGTTCTCTCTCCCCGCCCTTCCCTATAACTAAGTAATTTCATAACCCGAATCTCCTAAAAAAACGCCCCTCAGGAAGCAGAAGGCACACTTCACCGGCTTTGTTAAAAGGTGTATCGAACATTAATTCCAAAGCGGGACCTTCCACCTGTCGCAATTGTCCCGTGACCACCGCCTAAATCTGTAACCGACGATACGTATTCTGTATCGGTGCAATTTGAGCAAAGCATCTGCAACTGCCATTTATCATCGTTCGACAACATAGTCAGAGAGACTGAAGTTAGCCCCACGTCCGAAGCGGAGATAACATTGTCTTCATTATAGAAAAAATCGTCTTTCCATGCGTAATCTACGCGCAGCGTAGTAAGCCAATTTTGAAAAATATTTAATTCATACTGCGCCGAAAAACGGTATGAGTGTTTTGGAGATAAGCCCAAACTGTTGCCAGAAAAATTATCCGTTGCCGTCACGAAATTTGTGTATTCAGCATCGAGATACGCATAGGAAATTTCCAGAATTAGTTTGTCTCTGACCAGAACTTTTCCATCAAGCTCAAACCCTTGGATGTTACTTTCAGCTACATTCCTGGTTATTGAGGACGGCACGCCCATGTTAATAACGATATCCTCTTCCTGCATATCTTCGTATTCATAATCAAATATCGAAGCATTGAGTTGGAAACGGTCCTCCATTAAGCGTGATTTTATGCCCAGCTCAATAGAAGTGAGAATTTCTTCATCGAATCCTTGTTCCGCTATCGCCAGATTAGGTGTCGCAAATTGAATTCCACCACTTCGGTAGCCCTTGCTGTAGCTGACATAAGTCAATGTAGATTCTGATAGGTAATAGCTGAAAACCAATTTCGGGTCGACAGAACTAAATACCAGATCATCTGCGGTACTAAAGGGAGCAAGCACAACAGGCGAACCAAGTGTGTCGGTTACCGCCTCGTAAGTATAATTTTTCTTGTCTTTGGAATAACGCAAACCCAACGTGACATCAAAATTGTCGAAGATCTCATACGTAGCCTGTCCAAATATTGCATGACTCTGCGTTTGGATTTCACTCAAATAGCTACTAGACGACTTTAGACGGGAGGGGACGATAGGAGCTCCAGTTAAGGACACATTGTTAAAAATAAAGTCAGCGCCTTCCGCGCCCTTAAAAACTTGTTCCGCATCGTCATCAAAATAAAATAATCCAAACATCCAATCCAGCCGACCATCAAAAGTAAAGAATCCGCCAACGACGGAACTAAATCTGACCTCTTGACTTCTCGATCGAGAATCCTGAACATCGGTAGTCGTGAAAATGTCGTACGCAGTCCCATCAAAGTCGCCAATACTAAGCAATTCATATTCGTAGTAGCCCGTGACAGCCGTCACATCAAAATCTGGCAGCGACCATCTTAATGTCATGCTGGATGTCAGCGTTTTCATCTCAATCACTCCACTTTCAGACAAACTATTAGAATAAAAGTCTGTGGTCGAAGCCTTGGTAACGACATCGCGCTGTGCGGCTATTATTGCTGGCAGCGCTGGATCAAGAATCCCGTAGGCTACAACAGGAATCATAAAGGGGTAATTAGAATCGGGGTTCAGTGGCTCCTCTAGATTTGCATCAAGGGCGATATCGGCGTGTGCAACAATAAAATCAATCTCAAGGGTGTCATTAGGCGTAAAAACTAATCGGGTGCGTAGAGATTGATTTTTCTCATCATTCTTCTTACCCGTAATATCTTCTTTTCTATCCCCACCTTTAAACGAATCCATGATAGTCATCGACGCTGAAAGCGAATTTGACAGGCCGCCTTCCGCATACCCCAAAGCGCGCCATGTGTCTCGATTACCGGTACTAAGTTCGATAAATGCACTCGATTCTTGATCAGGCTTTTGAGTGTATATACTCATTGCACCGGCGATTGTATTTCGACCATATAGTGTTCCCTGAGGACCTTTTAACACTTCTAATCGTTCAATATTAACGAGGTTTTGGACAACACCAGCAGTTCTCGGAAGGTAAACTCCATCAACAAAAATGCCGGTTGTCGGCTCTCCTGCGATTGAGGGGTTTGCGCCTCCAATGCCTCTAATAGCAAGCTGTGGTAATGCCATATTTTTTTGCTCAAATACAACACCTGGTGTTCTTTGAGCAAACGTCTTGAGATCAGCAATCCCCGCGTTGAGTATGTCATCGGCACCCAGAGCCTGAATACTTGCAGGAACGTCCTGCAGGTTTTCAGATCGTTTCTGGGCCATAACAATGATTTCCTCAAGTTTGAATTCATCTTCAAGCTGAGCGAAGACAGTCGGTGTTAACAGAACACTCCCAACACCTAAAAGTAGCGAACTCTTCATGAATAGACCTTTCATTATTTTATCCCTTGCTATCGTTTCTATTTATTTCAATGCGGTGAATATCAAATTTAATTGGATATGAAGCTAGTAACTCTTTCGCCAAATCATAGTCTCTATCCGCTAATACATTGATAAAAATTCCTTTGTCTGGATCTAGTACCACGTTCACATCACAGTGAATATTTTCATCTTTAACTCTAGCGTTAATCACTCTCTCTACAGCCATTCGACGTAACTCAGGCTTGAATATTTTTCCTACTGCAGTCACCGGTATTACGGATAGAATCTCTATGAAAACTGGGGCCGCCGCGCGCTCGTTGATATTGTCGCGAGCGTAATTCAACAACTCGTCAACACTCACTGATGAGGAATTTTTTAGCGTAATGTAAGCACAGGGAAGCTCCCCTGCGTAGTCATCTGGTTGGCCAACCGCGGCTACCGTCGAAACACAAGGATGGCTGGCCAAGGCACTTTCTATAACGCTCGGACAGATATTGTGTCCTCCTCGGATAATAAGGTCTTTGGCTCGGCCAGTTAGCCAGAAATACCCATCTTCATCTTGGCGTGCAATGTCGCCAGTAATCAACCAGCCGTCCTCCATGAAAATGGATTCATTTTCCTCTTGCAGATAACCGATAAATACATTGGGACCCTTAATAAGCAAATCACCGACTTCACCTATTTTGCAGTCACCGGCATGCAATCCCTTCTCATCTAACTTGACGCACTTCATTTTCTGATACGGCAGACTTAGACCAATCGAACCATGCGGCCTCTTACCATTGAGTGGCTGCAAACTACTCACACACGCACCTTCAGTTAGGCCGTAGCCTTCTAACAACTCAAGCCCCAAAATACTTTCGGCACGACTGTATAGTTGCTGGGTTGCCGGAGCAGCACCACAAATCACCGCTTTCAAAGAAGAAACATCTGCACCATCAACCGACACATCAAAGAGAGCAGCATGCACAGTCGGAACACCGGAATAGTGAGTTGCCTTATATAGCTCAACAACACTCCAGTGATTGGCAATTACCGTTTTCGACCTATATCCATCTGGAGACAAGATGATTGTTTCAGCGCCAGCATAAAAATTCATTAGACCGCCGGTAAACATTGCATTGACATGAAATAAAGGTAAGCCGGATAGAGCGACATCCAAGGCACACACATCCACTTGACCCGCCAGACAGCAGGCCATATAAACTAAATTACTGTGTTTTAATCTTGCGAGCTTGGGGGTTCCCGTTGTCCCGCCAGTATGAAAATAAGCGGCTTCATCATCGCCGGTTTTTCGACATATAAAGGCACAACTTTCTTTTTCAATTGAGGTCGAGAAGTCGATAACATCGACTCCCTCGGGTGCAAAAATAGATTCGTCGTTCGCTGAATCTTCACCTATCGAAACACGAATTAAACATTCTATAGTTGGTATTCGGCTCGCCACAAGACAAGCCTTTTCCCAAATGTCCCGCTCGTGACTTGGTCCTAGAACAACCATTACTTTACTACCCGCAGCTTCAACAATTTCAGCGATTGTCGAGGCTTCTAGATAATGGTTTATGGGATTTGCGATCCCTACAGCTTGAGCCCCCCATAAGACAAAATGATGTTCAGGGCAGTTCGGCAACACAATTGATACCGCATCATCACTACTAACACCCAAGCGGGACAATAGATTTGCAGTCCGACTTACATTTTCAAACAGCTTGTTAAAACTGTAATTTTTCGGTTCGTCCCTCACTGCTCCAGTGGGGAGATAACGCAAGGCGATATTATTTGTATACTGGGCCTTAGAAGCCAACAGCAAGTGATATGTAGTTTCCGGTAAACCTCGCGCAGCTAAAGGAGTCTTTTCTTCTTCTTTTACGTCTGCTAACGATGACACGGGGGAAAAACTATTCATCTCTTAAATCACCTTAAACATATTTTACGACTATAGTATTTATACTTTTCAGTATATTTAATGCAAAAAAAGTCGCTACCTCCCAACTAGACCCGCAAGACCGGCCAGCACCTTGTGTAAATTGCCGATCGACTTTCTAGGCACCGTTCCTATGCCTCGCTTACCAATCACTGATCGCTTCTTAAGCTCCTCATCCGAGACCCCTGATCTAAGTCGCGCCATAAGCTCTTTTGGATCGAAATCAACACCTATCGGATTTTCTTGAAAGTCGCCGCCTTCAACGAAGTCATTAAATTCTTGATGAGAATCGAAATTGTCAACCTGTAGTTCAACTTGATTCTTATCAGGGTCTTGGTAATAGATAGACGTTGTCGGACCATGATTAATAGCCCAAATAGGCTTTATCCCCTGTTCAAAAAGTCGTTCGTAGGTAAAAAGAAGCTCTTGTAAGGAGCTATAGGTATAGGCGACATGGTCCATGCCGCGAGTGAACTTCCAGTTTGGAAACAGAGCAGGAACCGATATTATTGCCACTCGGTGGTGCTCATTGTCATAAGTAAGGAAAGCCAGTTGCCCGTTTTCCATCACCGGCTTTGCCTCTAAAACTGTACACCACCAGCGCACCATTTTTTCGAACTTGGGCGTTTTGAAAACGATATGAGCCATGCGGGCCGGAGCGACCTTCCCCCTTGCCGCTGCAGTATTCGGAACTTGAATCTTGACTTGATTGTTCACGGTATCCCCTGATGTTCTTGAGCAGGAATGATTTGTTATATCTCACCCGCACAATTATTTATATCGGTACGTTATATTAATTATACTGCAGAGTCAATAAAACGAAATAACTTAAGCCAATTAGCATGGTTATAGATTCTAATAATCTTTGATACTGAATATAATTAACCTATAATCGGATCCAAATTATCTATGAGGTCGATAAGTTGACTGAAACCCCTACACGCAAAGCTCGAGGCCCAGGTCGCCCCAAGAAATCAGCGAGCGACGCCCCCACCAAGAGCATCATTGCCAAGGCTGCGCTAAAGATTTTCTGCGATCAGGGATACGAGGGGGCCAAGATTTCGACCATTGCCAGAGCAGCGGAAGTCGTGACACCGGCGGTCCACTATCACTTCAAGAGCAAATTGGATTTGTGGAAGGCAGCTATTACCATTGCTTTCAGTGACATGGAACTCACTCGCCGCTCGTTCGAAGAAAACCTTCAAGACCTAGATCTACTGTCTCAATTGAAGGTCAGCTTACGTAACTATGTACGCTACACGCTCAGGATGCCGGAGCATTTACGCATCCTCTATATGGAAGCTATGCGCGACAATGAGAGGAGCAGATGGTTAGTAGATCACTATATTCGCCCCCTTCATGAGAGCGTAAAAAAGAGGATTGAAGAACTTCAATCCCAAGGTATTGTTAAAAAACTCTCGCCATTGACTATTGATAGTATGCTAGGAGGAAGCGTCGTTGCCGTTATTACCAATTGCCATTCAATTGGGAGTATTTACGGAATAGAGGAGTTGACTGAAGAACAAATCTCAGAGCACACGAATGCCATTCTTGAAATTCTATTTAATGGCATGCTAGAGCGCTGATTGAATCACTACAGGCTCAGGGCCTCAAAAAACCACACATAAAGTTAGTCGAACTCTGCCCTACAAGGGAACATACACCTAATTACCGATCAGGGATCGACTTGTTTTAGATCAACAACCTAGCCTATTATTGCGCCGAGAAGTCATCCCGAAACTATCGATGAACAAGGTTTAATTGTAGTAACTATTTACAGTCTGTTAATTCAAATTCCCGCTCAATTGACCACCCCCTACTCAATCTCGCCCTGTAGTGGCATAGTTAATATGGCCACGATTTAGTAGTCAATTTCTACAATAATGATACATTTCGTCTAGATGATTAAAGGACGTTTGCAAGAGCAACGGAAACGGTAGATGGCACCGCTCCCTCATATGGATGATTTCGTACAATTGAATGTCTGGTTAGGGTTGAACTCACAGCCATGAGCAGTCATAAAGTTGTTTGGGTCTGGGAAAAAGCAGACATCGAGACTATTATTCTATGTCCTAAATCACCGTACCACTACAACCCAAAAGCCATCCGGAAAGAGAAGCCATGTATTCAAAGGCCTATATAACGTATTTCTAATAGTTAGTGGCGACACCTACGACCCCAGATAAACGGCTACAATCTCAAGCCTCTCATGGCCCAACTCATTGCTAATTTGCATCCTAGCCGATATGTCTTTTACTCGATCAAGGTCTTTCAGATCCTTTCGGGAAGGCCCCCCTTGGGTCGGGCTCTTCCAGCCTGTCATTTCTTCGTACCGATTCTGTGCGTAGTTATGTCGAAGGCCATGGAGTTTGTCAAAACCAGCGTTCGCTACGTTCCTCTCGTATACCTTCAACTGCTGAATGTAATTTCGGTTTGACGGTATCAGTCCACCCCTACCCGTATGCCTATGAACCTGGTCCAAAAGAAGCCTCTGAGCCTCGTTTCTAATCGGAATTTCACGCGCCTTTCCACCCTTCGTCCAAGTAGACTTCAGAACAAGTTTATCCCCCTTGTCCGCATAGCCTGGCTGGAACTTAATTGACTCCTCGCGGCGAAGCCCAAAAGCCTCTTGCAGCTTCAACGAAAACGCTACACTTTCATCCCTAACCAGCTCAACGCGCTCATCTAATGAGCGGCTCTTATCGGTGTTCGTAACATACGTCCGATTCGGAATACCATACGACTCATTGCTGCTCGCAACCGCCGTCGTTTTGCCGACCTTATCAGCCCACCATCGGATGTGTGCCATACGGTTTTTCATGGTGCCGACACTGAGCCCATCCTTCCGCCATTTCGTTACAAGCGCGTCCACATGCTTACGCTTAAGGCTGGTTGAAGCCATACGCCTAAAACCCAATTCGTGCAGTGTATCGGCGGCCTGATGGAGGATCGCGGATCTAGCCGCCTGAGTACCAAATGACCCATCCTTCGCTAGCCGTTGCATCTTATGCAGTTCAAAATTCAGTAGTCTCATTTTCCCTTTTTCTTCATTTCCCTTGTGATCTTTTGCCCCTGACGCTGACCGAATTTATTATTAGTACCTAAGTATTCGGTTAGTTTTCTTACTCAATCTTAAAGGTTGGTAACCCGTAAGAGTCCTGCAAGCAGGTAGTGAGTAAAGCGTTTTATTGATGCATCAATCTGATGCAGACAGTGCATTACCTGTTGGAAGCGGCTCTGTCATTTGCAGTCAATGTGGCGATGTATAACATGGCCACGACGGCAGGGGTGCGCGTAAGCGCCTTACATTTTCTCTTCTGTTACTCATATCGTTTCTCCTCTTCAATCAATCATAAATGAATGGCTGAAGCCAACCCCAAAGGGTTAGATTCAACCCCAGGGGTTAGTTACGGTGAACCGACACTATGCTGCCATTTCTGCCAGCGATGCATGTCTCAGTTACCTATAGGTCGAGCGTTAATGCGAGTTTCCTCGCGCCGATTTATCGGTAAATACTGAGATTACGCGGCCTTTTCTGCCTTTGAAGTCAAACCGGTATAAGGACGCAACCTTGCCAAAAATTTGGCGGGTTTAAAGACTTTCCGCAGATAGTGCTCCGCTAGAGTAACAGGGTTGAAATAACCTGTCACTAGTTGATCACTACAGTCGTACGGCGTAAAGGCTCTTTATTACGGGCGCTGTGCGACCTGTCACTACCTCAATTTACAATTGGTTAGTGACAGGCTCAACACACCGCACACGAATTTCACCCACAAAAACACAACGCGACACCTCTCGGTGTGGCATTGTGCATTAGGGGTTTATTGTGTTTACAGTCTCTTAGGCGCTTCTGGCCGCATAGAACAGCGACCGTATCTCTTTCTGGATATGCCGGCTCGACTGACCTGGGACTGACCTGGGACTGAGCTGAAGCGGCAGCCCAGGTCTATGCTCTATGAAGATGCCAAATTATCCCACCGTGCAAGCTCATCAAAGCACGCCACTAGCACGGCGGCTCGGCGGGTAATTTCACACTTGAATTGTATTGTCTTGTGATCCTCAGTATTGAAAATCGGCTCGACAATAAATCCTGAGGGTGCTTGTTCAACCACCTCATTTTTCAAAGCACTGGCTTTGGCTCGGGTCTCCACAATGAGCGCCTTAACAGCCGCGTCGATTTCATTTTGTCTGGGGACGCCATCAGCGCCCTCCCCCAGTTTTTCCAAGGCTATATGAAAATCCATTAGTCCGGGAATGAAAGAGGTTTTTGAAGTCTTCTTTCTCCCGTTCCAAAGTTGCTTACCCAAGAGGCTGCAGACATTTACGGTATATCCCAAATCAACACTCACCACTCAAACTTCCCAGCGGTGATGTGCGACTCCACGATTTCCCACACTTCTTGGACTGGCTTACGAGTATGCGAACTGACGAAAAGAAGACCTTCACATCGAGTAATTGGGCACCCTCTTTCAGTGTGTGGATGATCCAGCCGAAACTGTTTTAGCATGTCTGAAACCAACGCTCTTTCTTTGACTTCAGTTGCGTATTTTTCAGGCCGACCTATCGTCATTTCCACATCCAATATCTTGCGACGGTTACTGACTTCTTGGCGAGTCATGGAAAAGAAGTGACTCATAAGTTTATTATTTGCCCCTGACGTTAAGAGAGTATCAATTGTCTTCTCAGACCGTCTCTTCTTTATCGATTTTAGCCGGATTTTATCAAGCCCAGTTTTGTCTATTTCGATTTTACTCACAATCGAAACCCCACTCATATTCGACATCCTGTAGAGGTCCGCCGTATCGATATCCTTGATCTTTTGTAGGTCCTCCAGATCGAAGCCTAATCTAAGGCACGTCTTTATATCATCTGCCGCTACACACTTATGCGCAAACAGTAAAACTTGGTGGTCGATGTCTCGCGTTTTCATAACTCATCATTCCCTAATGTCGTCTAAAATTAGCTTTCCCGCAGAAATCTTTTCGCTCCAAAAGTGCTCCCAATCCTCAATCAGAAGTCCTTTGAAACTTGCTCTGTCGTCCTCCGCTAAATGGCCCTTGTGATAATTTTTTCTGTCGGCTTTGATGCTATGAATGCTTAGACGTACAAATTGATTTTGTGCCGTCTTTGCTGCTATCCCTGTTTCTTTTTCATACCAATCAAATATTCCAGGAGTAACCAACAACGTCTTACCGCTACCCGTTACCTGCACCAGTGCCCCTGGCTCGTTGTAAGTTAATGATTTTTCCGAAATCGCACTTTTAACTTTCGCTACAAAAAGCCAACCTTTCGGTGGCTGCCTTTGTGACTTACTGCTATCCGCGCCCTCCTCAACCGACGTAACCTCCGTCCCGCTGTCCGCGCCCCGAATAACTTCAGCCAGTGGTTCCACAGCGGGCACAATAACTGACCCAACAGACGGTACAGAGTGTTCATTTGATGCCCGTGAGGCAATCTCTGAGATCACTGAATCTGAGGGTTTGACGAAGTAGTTCAGCCAATCGGTTAACACGATGCGATGCTGATACAGCCAATTCATACCCTCATCTGGGACAATTGAACCAGCCAACAAAAGAGGAAATCCCCGCAGGGGCGTTTTAAGCACCCTAGGGCGCTGTGTGCCTGTAAAGCCTCGCGTTGATATGGGATTAGTGTTTAAGTGGCCTGTATCCAGTTCTACGCTGCTTATTTTTCCCCCAACGGCCTCTAAAACCATCGCTGACACAAGCGCGTAAGTAAAAGCCTCGCTTAGCACCCCAATACTCTCGACTTCTGCATTCCTCGGAAGGATATAACTTTGTCGTATCCGCATTGCGCTATATACGCGTTTCAAAAGTGTCTTGGTGAAGTCAAATTGCGGGGGCCAGCCCCCTGCTGGAGGCGTACTGACTATTTCGAATGCATTTTCAAAAAGCGGTCTGTACAACATATTGAACTCCGTAAGCGGGATTCCAGTTGTACGCCACATTTCAGTTAAAAGTTCTTGAGGTACGTTTTCTGCAGACTGAGAAGACACGTTCAGAGAGGCTTTGGTTACCCCGATGTTTAATAATCTAAACAAAGCTTTTTTCATACTGATCTTCCATAATCATTATGATCCAACCAATCTGTTGATCGGATATTATGTCGAGTGATTCTTCATCGACGTCTCTACCAGCGACTCCACGTCAGCTAGCGATTATTTAATTTGCTTTGAGGACACATCGAACGCGCCTTTATCTCAAACCTTTTCAAGCGAGCTTATGTTATTCGAGGCCTAATTTTCAGATACCATGAGTTCAGCGCAGATATCACGCAATCTTTTTTTGTCGATTAAAGATAGACATCATGGATTTACGAGTATGTATTCATTGAAGCATCAAATTAATACAATCCTAATCCCCTAAAACTGACTTGGCTTTCTCCAATGCCGCCAGTCGAATAAAACTGGAAAACGATCGATTTTCTTTTTCGCAAGCCTGCTTAATCTGACCTCGCTCAAAAGAATTCAGTGGGAGAAGTGTATCTGCACCGCCCCGTCGTTTGCCCCGAGGAGCGCCTACCGACAGATCGATCGCGGGCTTATCGGCCCCTACCATGATCGCGTCGTTTCGCTTTTTATCCATGGTTGGACCCTGATTTTATGGTGACGTCATATAGTATCATTTATGTATTAAAATAGTATTACTTCCTAGACGTTTTGACACATCAGAAAGAGAAAGTTGGTAAGCCCTGGAAAGAACGAACCGGTTTACATCAAGCATTCACTATTAAGTAAAAGTAGCTGTCAGTAAAACAAAACTGGCACAGAGAACCGTAATAAAAGCAGCGTTTTCTCGAAAGATGCTGTTTTTGCTTTTATTGATCATAAGCACTCCTAACACCTTATAAATGGTTAAAAAAGTAAAAATTGTGGCCGTTGCAGTAATCAGGGTTATCATTACTTCAATTATTTCCAACAAAAAAATTTTTGTTTAGCGTTATCGTTGCTTCGACCTGTTCGATCTTGACCTCAAGCTTCTTCTCAATCCACGTTGCTGCAGGATTTGCTCTTGCAGAGCGTTTTCTCTACAGGGTTTTTGCCAAATTAGTTGCCGCCCATGGTTGCCGTAGAAAAATCGATCCGCGCAACGGCTCCTCTAGGACCTGATACCGTTTTAAATGCGCCGCTACTGGAATAATTGAACCTTCAAATCAGCTTACCAAATCAACGGCTTCTGCTGCATCATCAACTAGCCCACAGGCCATTTCCCCCGCTTTTCCTGTGAACAAACTAATATCCGGTCATCAACGACAACAGGACAATAAAACACTGGGATTTGCGCGTCATTAGATCCACGCTTTGTTGTCAGAAACTGTGTAGAGCTATTCATAGTTAACTCCTTCGACTAAATCCAACAGTAGCACCCCCCTACGGAGTAATACCGTAGGGTTAAAATATGAAAAGAAGGCGATTGCCCAATATCCGTAGCTATATGCAGGTAAACCTGCGAGCGAACAGTGCAGATATATTAGCGATACCGTTTAAAGCAGTAAGTAAGTATTTCTAAATTATAACTTTATTCGGAAACAGTCAATTGGTCGGGAACACAAGATGTATTAGGCCGTAGTACAATTTTGAAGGCAGCGAAAACGCTTGTCCGCCAAAACTCTTCGTCATAGTTAAAGGTATCCTAATCAGAAATATGGACATTAAAAATTCTGTTTCATAATAGCCAATATTTCGCTATCGGGAGGAGTTTTTTAGAGTCAGCGGGACTTACTATACGCTTAATTTACCTTGGACTAGTCATTGTTTCTTTGCATGATCTTTAATATAGATTCTTATCAAACCGTATATCAAAAGTGGGGCCCCTACTTGGTTTATTACCCCGTAATCTTCAATCATATTTATAGTATCCGCCAGAACACAATCCAAGTCTGTATCACTGACACTTACTTTATCTTCTTTAACAACAATAGTAAGCAGTTCCAATGCAACTTTGTTCAAAGTTTCTTGCTTGTCATTTTTTGCGATGCCAGAGAAGGGGTCAGGCGTAGCCTCTTCTCCATATCTCAGCCATGATTCAATCTTAATGGAGCTCTCATCAGACTCTATGTATTGAAGAAAAAAACGCACTAATGCGGTAAATATGTCGTCGCTTGGTAACTTGTCCTTTTTAAACCACTCGCTTACAGAAGGTTTGCTATGCCCTGTCAGTTTGGCAATCGATGATAGGCGCCCCCTTTCTTCTCTTTTAGGGATTCCCAATCCTTCGACTTGGTCAATGAGACAATGAAGCCTCGAACTAAATCCAGAGTGATGATTTATGGCACTTGCCTTTTGAAGCGCTTTATATTCTTCCCTAGTTTCATCTGCGTTTTTCACGAAGTTGTTAACCTTAAAATTTATATATTTTACTGCTTTTCTTCGACGGAAGAAGAAAGATACGAGGTTACTGATTTCACACTTTAGCTGACCCGGCTACCCGAGAGATGCATTATTTACTCTGCCGGTTATCATATAGCAACTCTCTCGGCGAACCCTTGCATTTTAACATTATAAAAAACACCAAAATCAACTTTTGAGTCAAGGTGTCTCCTCAGGAGACACCTTGACTCGGCGCAATACTACACGTATGTTATGTGCTGTATGTTATCCACACGGGAAATAACAATGTTTGACTATAACACCACTATACTCGCGGTACTTAATCAAAAGGGCGGGGTCGGCAAAACAACGGTTGCCAGCGTCATCGCAGAATACGCGTCTATACATGGGAAAAAGAATGTTTTAGTTGTAGACCTCGATATGCAATGTAATTCTTCGGATTACTGGGTCGGTATGGAAACAGCACCCCAAGCAACAGGCGGCCAGCTTCCACCTATACATCCTGAGTTTGATGGTGATCCAGAAGTAGAGGAACGTTCCAGTATCGCAGACATCTTCTTCGGCAAAGCCGTTCTTCCTCATCAAACCTATATTTCAACTGATAATGATTTTGAGGTCGATGTTGACGTGATGGTTGGGCATCCAGCGCTTCTAGAGCGAATCAACACTGAGTTCGACAATGCGAGCGGGAAAATTGCCAGCGAGATTATTAACCGTCTGGGTGAGTTTCTTCATATGCCCGATTTGGCAGATATATATGATCTTGTCATTTTGGATACTGGCCCTAGTCGTAATCCAGTATTCCGCGCAGCCGTCCGGGCGGCCACCCATGCTATTATTCCTTTCGAACCAGAAGAGAAAAGTATCCAGGGTATAAACGCAATGCTGCAAGTTCTGCACTCTGAGAACTTCTCTCGCGATGATGAAAACCAGCTCAAACTCATTGGTCTTTGCCCAAACAAAGTCAGAAGCAATACTAGAATCCACAAAGGAACACTAGAAATGCTTCATAACGAACTTGGGGAAATCATGTTCCCCCGTAACGTGTACCTGCCTCAATCAACTGCTTTTCCAGAGAGAGACCTGAAAGGGATTACGCCGAAGAGCATTTTTCAGATCTCTGACAGTCATAACGCGAGAATTAAAAGTGAGATAGTAGGGCAGTACGTCATGGCGTCCCTATAGCAAACCTGCGTAGTGTCTCCTCAGGAGACACTCATATAAATAACGGAATACAGGGGCTAAAATGTCCGTAAAAAAGAAGATTGGTTTAAGTCGTTCGGGAACAGGGAAAATATCCACTGAGGAGCAAAGCAGCTCTCAAAAGTGGACAAACAGTATTAAAAGCCAGCTTGAGACAGGCACCCAGCAGAAGAAATTGTTGGCGAAATTGATTCCCGTTGACTATGTCCTTACGGACCCGGAAAACCCTCGCCGACTGAAAATCACTAAAGATGAAGTATCGGATGTTTCGAAGATATACCCAATGAATAGAGAGGCGATTCAAGCTGACAATCCTGACGAATGGCTTGAGGGTTACATCCAACAGCTGACGACAGGAACTGGGTTTACCGGTAAGAAGCTAGGAGATCTCATCTCAATCGTAGAGTTCGCCGCCGGTTTGAAAAGCGCGAAACGTTTACTTCATCCCATATCTACGATCCAAGAGGAAACGACCTTTCACCTGGTAGCAGGGGAGAGACGCTTACTGGCTCATATCATGCTCGGCGAGAGCCACATCAAAGCCACGATCAGTACTGAGGCTTTTAATAGAAGCGAAATAGATACTTTACAGTGGGAAGAAAATGTCCACAGAGAAGGTATGAGTCTATTTGAAAAAGTCGACCGGGTTAAGAAAATTATTGAAGCTACGGACAGTATCAATGGAACCAGCGTTACAAAATTATCCAAGCGAATAGGGCGCGGTAGAGCAGAGGCACAACGTTATCTCGCTGTGATTCGCTGCCGTCATGCTGCACTAATGTGTGGCATTGAGGATGGCAAGGTCTCTGACTTGAAAAAGGCGGCAGCATTAGCGCAGTTAACAGCGAAGGATATCGAATGCGCCATTTCAGGAAAGAAAGTTGCAACACCAAAGCCGGCTGTTAAGATCTCTAAAAACGTCAATATTCAAGGGTTGCGCAGTGTTGTTGAAATTGCGGGTAAAACACTCAAAGGAAATAAATTCCTTAAAGAGTATGACTTGAATAACTTGAATGATTTAAGTCTCGCACTTGAAGAGCTTATACACAGTGTCGGAGAAAACCCAAATGCCTAAGTTTTCGCCCCCGAAAGCCAAAGCACACACTGTACGAACGAGCTTAAGAATCCCAAAGAAAATGCTGACTCAAATCGAAGTTGAGATGAAGGCTAGTAGGTATAACCTTAAACAACGCAATCTTTGGGTCAATGAAGCAATATTAAATTTACTATCTCGAATCGATTATGCTGCGTTAATTGCGGAAGAGTTCATGGAAGCTGGGTCTACAACACCTATCCCGGTGACATTAAATGACTCTATTAACGCTAAAATCAACGTTAGTTTGAAGCATGTGGAAGTGGAGGAGGGGATAGTAAAGGACCGTAGTGCTTTACTCAGAACAGCTATTATTCAACGCCTTCTAACAGCAAGTGGATTACAACTGTCAGATAAAAGCATGCTACGTCTGAAAGAAGCGAAGGACACTGACTGATGGCCATTTTACCCGCCGAACAAATCGACATGTTTGTTGCTGACATAGTTGATGTAGCTCCTAGGGGTGATTCCACATCGATGGAGTTGCCTATATTTGCTATCAGCAGTAAACCAGACAAAGATAAATTCCGGTATGAGAATAAAGAAACAGGTAATTGGTTAGAAATAATCCCATCGGCGGATGGCAGAGCTACTATTCACGATAAAGATCTGTTGATATATGCTTTCGGCCAAATAGCCGAAGCCGCTCAAAAAGGCCGGAAAACTAGCCGACGCATCAAAATAACAGCTTATGACTATTTAACTATCACCAACCGAGGGACCGATGGTAAATCCTATAAAGCCATTGGTGATACGCTTGCCAGACTAAGGGGAACCGTAGTTAGATCAAATATCGTCAATACCGCTAACCACCTGAGTAAAAAAGCGGAAGTTTTCGGTCTAATTGATTACGGTAGTGCCGTCACGGATAACCAAGGCCGCTTAGAATACTTCGAAGTTATGATTTCTGAACAACTTTATAACGCAATAACGAACAACCAGATCCTAGAATATAACCGAGAATACTTTACTCTACGCTCTCCGTACGATCGACGTATGTATGAACTTTGTAGAAAAAATTGCACATCTAATTTACCTTGGAAGGTAAAGCTTGAAGATATATGGCATATATTCGGAGTGAAATCGCCCCTGAAGGAATTTCGTAGAAAAATTAAGGAATCTGTCGAAAAACAGGCAATCCCCGACTACTTTTTGAAATATATGCCCCCAGAAATACGAAAAGGACCCGATTTTTTAGTCGTTCTAAGTGATAAAGACAGAGATATGAAGAAAAAGGGGTCAGAATCTGTATTAGCAACGTGATTTTGACCACCCACTTCGGGGTTCTGACCACTCAAAGGCAGTTTACATTACCCAATTGAAGACAAAAAACAGCGTTCTAGCCAATAACATACAGTGTTCAAGTAAAGGATAGGCCATTATTTTCTAATTTTTAAGCTTCGGGGTTTTGACCACCAAAATTCACAAAGCGCGAGCTGATGGATTATTTGAATTGCCTACGGCCGTGTGGATAAGCAATTGACGGAAAACACCGCCAACAACTTACCCACACTAATTCAATTACTCCACAGCGTTCTAACTATTACGGACGACCTCTGCACCAAAGAGGCCTCAATAAGATATAAACTTACAATTGATTCCATCAATCACCTTCATCCTGCTTTTCTATACCACCCAACGTATCCTCATCAGTATTACCCCCTAGTAACCCAGCTGTTATCTGATGTACACCATAGGTTACAAAATGATTGAGGTTAGAGCCTCCCCTTTTTTTAATGGTATTGGTCAATACGAATAGGTGTGCGTAACGACGTGTGACCTGTTGCCGTGAAATGCCGGCGAGAGCCGCTACAGCGGCCTTTGAGGGTAGGCACTTGTCTTTAGTTAGGGTCTCAATTGCTTTCTTCACGCGTTCTTCAGAAGCACTAGATCGAATTAGGTGTGTTCTGCGGGAAGCTAAACGTTGCCGCGCTTTGAGAGGCAGGTCTGAATTTTGAAGGTCCATGACTCCTCTATTGATCCCGTTGCCGGTGTAATGAGCCCAGGTCCACTTAGCAACACTTTTAGCTGTGTTTTTAACCTCGTTGTATGTGAAGTCCGCCTCTATTCTTACAAGGCTCAATGCCTGATTCAACACTGCGTCGTGCCATTTGTTCTCTGAACTTTGATTTCGGAACTGCGCTACCTCCGTATAAGCCCAATGGCGTAATTCATGGAACAGAGCGCAGTTCCTCCCTTCGGGCATGTCTTCTTCGTAAGAGGATATGAATGGTTTACTAATGGGCTCCACTTCGTTCGCAAGTTCATCTAAGTCATATTGGTGGGTATGAAACTCAGTAACTCGCCACGCTGGACTCATAGGGTTCTTTGCGATACGACCGGTATAGGAGGGGTCCGCGCCTAATGCCTTGGTCATGCCTCGCGCTACGGCTTCCATGTAACGAATAGGGCCTTTTCGCGCATTGTCCGTTATACAAACGGGAGAAATCGCATAGTAGAGGTGTGTGTAGCCATTACTGGGGTTTTGTACGGCTATATTAGGCTCTGGAAGAGAAGCTTCATGCCAGACAAAGTAATCTGTATGATCCAGGTCGAATACTAACCAGTGCACGTGGGATGGGGGGTTTGGGGCAATATAGGCTTTTTTTACGGCTAAATTCTTAGGACGAACGAGCATGGCGGACTTGTCATCACCGCACCAGGGTTTAAACGCCAATGCTTCGTAGAATCTATCGAATGCCGTACCGTGTTGTAAGGCGAGCCCCACGTGTTTATCCCTGCCGTTTTCTCAGACAATGGGAGCCTGTGGACTTGCAGGAAAGGGAGTTTTCGATATACTCTTTCCCGAGCAGTCCTTAGCGGCATCATTGCTGATAAGGTGGAACCTCTGGTTGCGGATCTTGGTGGATTTGAGCAGTCAGGGGTTTTTTTTATTCTGTATTAATTCATTACGTTGCTATCTTTAGTTAGCTTAAGGTTAACATTAAGGCATTTCTATAAGGCCTTCAATAAAAAAGTGGTGTTTAAAACCACGATCACGCCTAGGTGTTTAAAACCCCGTCTCCAGTGGTTAAAACCACGAAACCACCAATCCCGAGACTCCGGATGCTCAGCTTGGCGCATCCAAACGAGTTAGGTTGAATATTACAAACATGGTGGGTATAGATAGTTATTCGCCGCGATGCGCAGTTCAAGGCTTTCTTTCATGAGCAATACTTTGTTAACTTTACAGAGGGGAGGGGTTTATAACAGAAAGATGATCAGCATCGAGATTAGCTTTTTGTCAATCTTGAGTTCAACCGTTGCTGTTTTAGTTTTTATTATTATTGTCATTTTTGGATCTCCAGATAGAGTTAGTGAGCTGCAAAGTTTTGCAACTAGTAACTATTTATACCCGTGGCACTTTTTTCCTGATTAGCGGGTTTTGACCCAAAAACCTGTACCTCATTAGCATGGTCAAGCAGTCAGCTTTAATGTCCTAATATATGGGGTTTACGCTCAATCCAGGATTAGCTAGACGCTCATCCCTGCGGGACTAAGCCGTTACTAGCTAATTCCGCGTTGCTCCAGTACTCCGTTTGGCTTAATCATATGATGGCGCGAGCGCGCTTTCAGGCTTAGCCTAACCTATCCCTCTGAGATAATTCCAGACTGCCACTGATTTTGGCTTATTAAAGACATCCCCCTTTTTTCACTCCACTTCGTTGCGCTGCAAAACGGCTTACCCTTCGGGGGGAGCCCTACCTTTACACGCCAAAAAAGTCAGCGGCGGCCTTCGCTTCGGTGTTTCTGGTCTTTTCAATCCCATAGGGATGATGTGTTTAAAACCAAAAACAGACCAAAAGAGGCTACAAAATGTCTATTTCATATGATGCAACCTACAGCGCCGAAGATAACAAGTTACGTTTATACGCGTCCGAACGTGTGGACGATGACACCTACGCCACAATTAAACATATTGGTTTTAAGTGGGCACTGAAACAGGAGCTTTTTGTCGCTCCGAAGTGGACACCCGCACGGGAAGACATTTGCATTGAGTTAGCCGGGGAAATTACAGCCGAACAATCAACAATGGTTGAGCGTGCCGAAGCCAAGGCCGAACGGTTAGAAGATTTAGCCGATAAGCGAGCAGAGCAGGCCACAGGGTTTGGCGCAGCGGCGGCCCGTATAAGCCAACGATTTGAATTTGGTCAACCCATATTAATTGGCCATCATTCAGAGCGTAAGGCGCGAAAGGATCAGGAACGCATGAAAACAGCAATGGCCGCGGCGGTTAAAGCTCACGATTCCGTTTCATACTGGAAATACAAGGCTACAGGGGTGGAGTGCCACGCAAACCACAAATCAAATCCCGTGGTAAGAGCTAGACGAATCAAAACCTTGCTGGCTGAATTACGAGATCGCCAGCGCGACCTTAACCATGCCTTTATCTGTCTTGATAAGTGGGACAAATTAGAGTCAGAAACTGATGTGGACGTTTATGAAAAGCTAGTGGATTTATTTGTAGGCGCACGCCTGAAAGGTGGGGCCATGGCTCCGCAATACCCTAATAAATCGCTGTATTCACAGCTTAAAGCCGGTGACGTTACACGCGCCGAAGTCGTAGAAAAATGTTTTTCCTTTCACGAATACCAGGCTCAAAGCCCTTTTACAGCTCGATGGATTAGCCATATTCTAAACCGCTTGGCGTTTGAACGGTCTGAACTGGGAGACGTTGCACGTTTTGAGGGGGATGTAACACCGGCAATGATACAAATTTTTGTACGCGAACATGGAGCAGACAAACCAAAAGCCAGTAAAGAGGGCGACGGTTTTAAATTGGTTTCACCGGTTCCGCTCCCCCTGCACTTGGGCGAAACGGACACCTTGGTTTTATCCATTGATGGCTGGCGCGATCTTATGCAGTCAGTGGGTTATTCAGTGCCCGCGCTCAAACCTAAAAAGGTGTCAATCTTGAATTTTTCGGGCGAGCGTATTAGCGTCAAAATGTGGAGTTCTGTAAGTATTCTAGAACAGTATGTTATGACCAAAGCCGAATACAGCAAAGTCTATAGTGATTATCGAGGGGTTAAGTATTCGGCTTGTGGAGAGTATCGAGTAAAAGTATGTAAGCACCCCGAGCACAAGGGCTGGGATGCGCCATGGATTTGGGTTTTTCTTTCTGACTCAAAAGAACACACAGCCCCAGAGAACTACAAAACCCCCGTGTTGGAGGCGGTAGCGTGAAAGCCTCGCTGTATTCGCGGCCAGACAAACCGCGCCGGATAGCGATCAAGAAGCGTACAGGAGCGCCAGAAATGGCGCTTCCTGAGCTTTCGGAAATTGTAGCCGTAGACAGCGCTACTCAATGCCATGTAACGCCCCTCGATGTAGCGGGGCGGATGGTGGGGTATTTGGGGCCGGTAGGGGATTTTCTAACATTGGAACCCGAAGCCGGAACAGGGAACATCATGCACGCGCTTTATGCTTCGGGACACTCCGTTAATGAGCTCGTGGCCATAGAGCGCCACCACAGCCTATGCAATGTTATTCGACAGCGTTTTAAGGGGCCGCAATATCTAAACCCGATACAAAGTTGCTTTCTTGAGTACGCAGAAGAGGCAAGCGGAAAGATCGAGTATCCCCGCATTATAATGAACCCCCCTTTTCGCCAGATCAAAAAACACATGAAAGCAGCGCTTTCATTGCTAGGAAGGGGAGGGCATGACGCGGCCACATTGGTTGCACTCGTGCCGGTGACGTATGACCACACTGAAGCCGAAACCATGGAGACACTAGGCGTTGATGTATTCCCCAACGCTAAGGTGACAACTAAAGTTATTCGTATTCTCCGCTAATTTATCCGCGCCACTGGCGCGGATAAACTTGGTATTGATGGCGCAAGCGCGCTTTCAGACGGTGGAGCGATAAATCGCGGCTTGGTTCAGACATCCCCCTACTTTCACTACTCGCCGCAACACTCTGTTTCACTGGAAGCACGGTGATTTCCCCTACCTGGGCACATCTAATCCAAAAAGCGTTTCATCATCAAAGCTGGTTCTGGCCGTTTTTTATGCCTGCAACTCTATACCCCAGTCGGGGCCAAATGCAGGATTGAGCTAAACCAGTTAGTAGGTATACTAAGTACGATAGTAAACTCCTATGCATGTCCTCCAATTAAAATTAATCAAATCCAATTAGAGCAGGACCATTAGGCAGCTTTCAGAAATTCCAGTGGTTTGTTCGTTAGGGCGGTTGAACATTATCTTTCACCTGCATCAGCATATACCAGCCGCCAGGATTGCTCTCTAAATCACCAATAGTTCGGTTTAACTGCCGGTTTACGTTTTTTGCCCGACGGTTTAATACCCATATCAACAACTTTGGGGAATTGAGCCGCGGCTAGCTCTTCGTCCAAAATATAATTGCGGAACCAGTGTGCCGGTCCATTCAGATCTTGCGCTGGCCGGCGATACTGCTCCTGATTTTTGGGAATGGGTGCAATGACGCCAATTTGAATGGAGGGGAAATCTTGTCGGATTAATTCTAGGGCAGGGGCTATGTCGGTGTCACCAGTAACCAGTACCAGTTGTTCGCAGTGACTGCGAGCCGCATCACGGTAAAGGTTTACTGCGATATTCACATCCGTTTTCTTTTCCTCCAATTTCCAAGCATCTACTCGTAGGGTTTTATCGGGGGGGGCCTGATACCGCATTGGGTGATCATGAATTGCCGTATAACGCCCTCGAATGATATTCACAGGCCCTGTTCCTGGTGCACTCAGAGCATTGTGGTAAATCTGCTGCGATTGGTGAGCTATGGAGCCTCTGGTGGCAAATTTTGTTAGAACATCGGCAGTGTAGTAATTCACATACAGCAACTCAGAGCCAGGGTGCTGAACTTGAACAATGTGTTGGAACAAACTGTGTAGATCGAGCCATTTGTATGCGTTGTGTTTAAGCAGACCGTAATAAAGGTTAAAGCCGTCGATATAAACGATGGTTTTCAAATTTTTATAATCCCAGAAATGAAAAAACCGCCAGAAGGCGGTCTTTTCGCCCATCACTAGGCCTCGTCATGCAAGACCCAACAATGGGTGAGTTGTGAAACTATTATAGTTTACTTAGTGCAAGCAAGCAATACGTTAGAACACATGCATTCCAACAATCCTAACCAATTGATTTATAAAGGATTTAGGTTGTTTCGTTTAAATATTATAAGGCTTTTGATTTATTGCTAGATCAATGAAATAAAGGGCTGTCAGCTTGGAGTACACGCTAAACTGGCTTCAAGCACTAACCTAAGAAGGACTATTCATTATCCTTAATCTACCCAGTAAAGCGCTATAAGCCTAGGAGTGGTCAGAATACCACAGCACTCGAAACATAGCTCTGTGATCATTTGCTGATTTATTGGTCTGCAATCCCTATAGCGCTATATGTGGAGAGGCCGTGGGGTAACTACAGGCTTTAATGAAATAGGACTATGAAAACTACCGTCAGGTCCGAAGTTGGCGGTAGAGCCGAAGTCGGTTTAAAGTATGGATTTTAGTCGAAATTGACCCTAAGTAGTCCTTTTTAAAATTCACTCAGCGCTCTGTGGTATCGATATTCATGCCGCAGCTATCGCCTCGCTACGGCCGTTTAAGTCAATTCCTATGAGCCGCCCCGTAGGCAGAAGTGCCAATAATAGACCTTACTGGAGTAACTCTGCCATGGCTAATTGAAAATATTCTTGATATCTATTTATACCGGTGATTCTATAGTAACAATGCAAAAGAATGTCAAAATATCTTCTACCATCACTACTCAAGAGTTCGACTAAAACTCTTTACTTTGGTCAAGCTTGTCATAATACACATGCGGTTGATTGCACATAACCTCCTAGCCAATCAGTTTCTATACCAGCGATTAGAAATACAGCCGTAAGCCCTTTTCTATTCGCGACAAATTTCTTCCACCCCTTTACGTCGATTGAAGATGGAGTTGGATTAAACTCAGGGTGGGTATGCCATTCACCTATGCAATTTAACTTTCCACCACTCCCACCATATCGCTCCCTGGCAATGAGTACATGCACTTTATCTTCGCGACTAAAAAAGTAGCGGCCGCGTCGATCGCCCTTCATTGGCGAAGTGAAGTCAGTTATGTGAATGTCATCGCCTTTATAGTAACCAAGTAGAAAACCACCTGACTCAGAAGAGAATTTATTGTACTGGCGGTAACGATCTATACCTTCAACAACTGTATCCTCAATATATATGTACCTTCCGGCGCCCATATCCCAAAGCCCACTCTTCTGTTTAAAGGTCATTAACGAGTACATATTGGACAATCTTTAGATATAGAAGGGCTCGTGTTTTTCCGATTTTCGCATCTATCTTTTCTTAAAATGCTGAAGCGCAATGTCTCATTGACAATATCATTTAAATGGTCGGTTATTATCCCCATTGTATGTATCGCCGCGCTCATCGATACCGAAGATGCATAAGGGTGATAGCTCGTGTGGCACCCACCAAACACTGGAGCAGCTTCATCTGTATTTCTGCTAAGTGGATACCTTGGTTTGTACTCGTCATTCTCAATCTTCCAAAGGCAGCGATAGCAAGCAGATTTGCCAACAGAGCGATCATTAACGAATGCCACCAAAGCATCCCCGTGACCATGCACCCAACCGTGAATGACTGTTGGCGAGAGATCATTTTCAGAGAGAAAATCTGTTATTGAAATACTCGCTGTCTGACTCCCTGTAGCATCGACGATTATGCATTCGTTAGTGAATAGGTCCCATTTCTTCGTAATGGAATAAGGATGGCTAAAAAACGTAAGGTGAGGAAAGGACATTCTGAGCAATGACGCTAGAGCTTTTGCTTTGCTGTGCTCCAAACTCTCTGCCCCGAGTAGGTGACGCCCAATATTTTCAATACTGAATTTATCTGGATCCACAATATGTAGTTCACCCTTCGGGCCATACCCCGCGCCTGACGAACATAGAAGTTTTGATAAATATCCACCAATAGTCCCAGCGCCGATCAGCACTACCTTTTTGTTTTTTAGTAAGACCTCAGTTTTTGGGGTGTTTCGAGTAAGAATGTACTTAGCATCTGCCCGGCTCAATGAATAACGTTTTATCGGTTCTCGAGACCCAGCCAGAATTGTCACAGCCTGTTTTAGCCGCCCATGGGCAATTGCTTGAGCTGCCAGTTCAGGAACCGTAAAGCGAATACCCAAGCCAAGAGTTTCTATGCCGTCATCGTTTGGCCAAGTAAATACTACCCCAACCTTTTTACCGTAGCCCTTTTGATTTTTCTTTCCCTTTTTTAGGAATCGGCTTCTCAGCACCTCAACTAATCTGGGAAGCAGCTCTCGCTGATTGTTAACTAACCAACTGAGTAATTCTTTGAGTGTCTTCGGCGGCCAACACGAATTCGGGATAGACGCTAAAGGCCTTTTGCAGTGAACTACAGCCCATAAGGTTCCGTCACTATTAGGACTAGTTTCTAGCCAATGCTTTTCTCCCTCCGGTATTAACCACTCTCGGTGAGTGACAATCTTTTCTGACACCTGTCGCAGCAGGGCTCCATTGCTCGTTACCGCGCCAACATATAGCCTGTCGTCGCCATCCCAATAGCCTGAAAAATCTCGTGAAATCGCTGCTTCCGAAGGCACGCCATTTAGATTTTCCTCAAGTAACGATTTGATAAGGTCCAGCACGCCAACTACTAATGGTGGCGCTTTGGAAGAATCCCACCAGCTTCTGCATTCATCCACGTAGCAGACTCGCCCTGAAGCATCTATATGCCGACTTCCAAAAGCGGCCCGCAACTGTTCATTGAACGGCCACTCTGCTATGTAGGCTTTAGGGTAATCATACTTCCCCTCTGTAAATCGTAGCTCCAATGCTATCGACCAATGTTCAATACGTATATTGCCGGCAAATATCGGAGTGTTCGTTAACGCAATTGGGCGATTTGCAACGAAACCACAGCTTTTCAGAATGTGTTCAATTTCAAGCATTTCAGCCAGATGTACTCCTGTCTGTAGTGTAAAGCGGCTTTATATCAGGTTCAGCCGATTGAATGTGGTTAATGTGTGCAGCAAGCTCACTTGTTACCTCTATCCGGGCAGGGTCATTAGGCATTCTGTTGCCAAATAGGTTAATTAGTACTTGATTGGCCGCCTCAGGTTGTAGTTTTCGTGCCGATACATACTGATCTGATAAGCGAGAAAATGCTGTCTTGTAAATTTCCTTTTTTTCAGGCGTTATTCTGTCATGTAAATTTTCTTTGGCCTCCCTGTCCTCTGAAGTAGGGCATGGAACTAACAGTGGCCGACTAAATATATCTGTAAGCTCACATATAACATGCTCTAGCACCTCGCAGTGCGTCATGCCATTTGAATCTTGTGGATAGAACTTCAATGAATGCGCTAACAGAAAGATTGATGAAGGCCCTCCGCCCTCTGGCCATTCTTCGTCCCGCCATGACTTCAAGAAACGGTTAACGGGTCTGATCATAGAGCCTAGATTATTAAACCCACTCATCACCCAAGCACGAATGACTAGAGCGTCCGATGGCTTCCATCCTTCTTCTCTATGAGCCATATATATCACGTCAGGCTCTACGGCTTCGATAAGCGCCTCATCGAGAGAAAAATCTTCTGAATCGCTTACGCTGTGCCTTTCTTCATGGATCATTTTCGCTTTAGCCAGCAGGATACTATCGCTCATTATTCGCTTGAATTCATCTTCAGGAACGGCATATAGTGGCAGATCGATATGTGAAGATTCACTCAATACAACACGGACACATGAAGGCTTTTGCTGATCTTCAGGCGGTAAAAACCATTGACCGTTTCGGTTTTCCTCAATGTATCGGTTTAGTATGGATGTCACTGCATTGAAGTAATAGGTCGTGGCTGCTTTTGGCTTTTCACCATTACCTAAAACCGAAAATGGAAGATACACACCCAAATCTATATCGACTTGTTGAGCCGGTGGATTGGCTGGTGCGTTTAACGTTCCATAGGCATATGACCCCTGAATTGCAAACTTAGGCGATGGCACCTCAATATCTAGCTGTTGCCGTTTAGCTTGCTCCCGAAGCTCAGTAAATCCGGCAATGATGGCCGTGCGAATTTCTTTCGACGCATTCAGCAGCGCCTTATCTTCACTTGGAGATAAATTAAGATTAGAAATTAGTGATTCGTGGGTTTTACTCGTCAGAAGGCTGTGAAATTTATTTGGCATTTGTACTCTCCGTACGGGGAAGGTTTCTTTTACAAAATTCAGTACTCAAAAAATCCGCGAAGTGTTTATCCGCATGGTTCAATAAAGTGCGAGTCGCTGATTCACTAGAGTCGTCTAGAGCTATATCACCAGCTGCCTCGTCGCTAACTGGATAATCAATCAAGTGGTACCGCTCAACGCCGAGCAACAAACCCAACATATAATTGGTCAACTGTTCCTGTTGAGACATTAAAAACGTCAGTAAACGTAGTCGCCCAGGAGACAACCAATACCAGGCACCTTTTCGAACATTTGTTGCTCCGCTGACGCTGGGCTTGCCCGCTAAAGTACCAACAGACAGAACCGTGATTTCTTCGTCAGCCACACAGAGCCTTGTTCTTGCTTCCAGCCATCCGAATAGCCCAGGAGCATTTCCCATAAGCGCTCCGTCTGCAAAAAGCGCATTGGCCCCCTCCACCTCGTGCATAGGAAAGTAAGAGGGCGCGGCACTTGTCGCTAAAGCAACCTCGACAACTTTTAGATCTTTGTCCAAATAAAGGTCTCCGTGATGTGGGGTTTTAAACATTTTTGGCGTGCCTGTGCTTAGATTTGCCGCTGTAACTGCCACATATGCTTGATCCAGATCTCCCAACGTTTTTTCACCAAAGAGATCAGTCAGTACACTCTTTAAACCTTCAGCGCGATGGATGGGTCGAAACACCGCATGCACGTTACGGTATACCCAGCGTAAGCGCTGAACAGCCCAAGTAATAGGTTTTAGTACTGAGTATTTTGGCTGTATTGCTTTATCGATTGGAGACGAAAATATAATGCCTCCTTTTTCAATAAAAATCCGCTCTATTTCTTTTAACGGAATACCCGCAGCTATACCCAATGCAATGATGCCGCCAATCGACGTTCCGGTTATTAAGTCAAAATGATCCCCTAATGGCTTGCCTATATGTTCTTCGACGCGCTGCAACACTCTGACGGTATACAATCCCCGATACCCGCCACCTGACAAAGCTAGAATGTTCCCTTTCATCTATATGCGGTTCTCCTACTATTGCCACGTATTGACGTTTAAGCCTTGCCAATCAAAGCTATATAATCCCTGACTGTTAAGGTAGCTTCTTAAGTTGAGTTAAGGCACTACCAGCAGCAGACTTCGATGCTTTCAACGTGCGGCCGTCGCGGATCGATTTTGAAGTTTTCTGAGATGTTTGTGAGGTGCTTTACGCTGAGAAAGGGCGCGACTAGCTGCGGCTTTTGACTTGCCCACTGTAGAGGAGCTTTTGAGTGTTTTAGACGCAGCCGAAGCAGCCTTTATGTTGGTAACCTTTTTATTCGACATACCTATCCCTAAATTAATACTAAATTAGGGCCAGAAGTGAAAGAAAGCACTAAATACACGATCAATCCAGGCCGACACCACTATATATTGGGTTGCCCAAGTAAAATACAACCCTTAACCTTATAAACAACAGGGCTTTCAAAACATCGACATATAATCGGTGGCCTATGAGGCTGGCTGCAACTCTATACCCCAGACTCGATCTGACTGGTGGTGTCAGGTATCTGTGAAGGCTTTTCCTTAGTTTGAGACGCTCTGGCTATGATATGGTGAGAGGCAACTTGTTACTGATACTGTTTGCGGACTCTCAAAACAAACCTTTATGCAGGTAAGCGATTTCGATGAAACTCGGTAAATATGCCGTCTTACTGATATTAGCTATCGTGCATTTTGCTGCGTTGGCAGGAGTACTAGTTTCTGGACTCACCATCTGGTCGACAGCACATCTCACACTGCGAAACTTAGGACCGGATACGGCAGTTTTTATTAGCTTGTTTGTTGTAATCGGGGTTCCGGTCTTCTATCTGGTAACGAAATACGCGAACAGGTTATTGTGCAGCGAAACTCGGTTGACCTCCCATCTGTACTCTTCATGGGTATTGTATATTGTTGGCCTTTTTGCGTTAGTTTTCATCGTGAGGAATCCTATACAAATAAGTGCAGAAGGTGGTGACATAGCAATACGGGTGGTTTTTCTTCTCGCCATCTTTGGTATCGTGGTAAGCGCGATATTTGGGAAGAATAGACACGCCGATACATGACAAAAAACTCAGGACAGGGCGCTATTGAGGGGCCGGTTTTGGCAATTGCGCCCTTTAATAATCAGTCTTAAGTGCCTGAAACTCTATACACCGCAATGTTTCGGTATCTGGACGCGTTGATTGTATCCGAATAATGCTTTAATTATACATCTGTGTCTTCGTTGAAAACCTTTTTAAAAATATCCGCAAAGGAGGTTCGCTCGAGGCAGAAACCATATGTCATATCGAAACTACATTCCCCCGACATATGAAGAATAGTTATTTTACTTTGAAAGCAGGCCTTTCTAATCTAGTGTCAAGAAATGGCGAAATGGAATTCAACTTTTCTAGGAAATACCTATTCCCTTAAGCTTTAACTCTCTTCTGCAATTTCTTGTAACCAGAACCTTCGCCCACTTAATGAGCGAGTGTATCTGCCAAAATACTAATATCAAGGATGTATAGCTATGAGTAAAGAATGTCCCTATGGGAGGTCAGCTCAGTTTTATTTAGCGTTGACCATTGGCTGCTTAACTTTTTCGTCCTTCGGCGCTGATAGTCAAAGTGAAGCGAATGGAGTTCAGGCAGGTACGAACACTGTGTCAGAAGTCTCGGAAGGTGAATTGGTAGATATTCTGCTAGGAATAAAGGAAGGACCTAAGTCATCAGGAATGCGCTTGAAACCCGAACAGCGGATGACGAATCAATCCATAGGTAATGCCTTTGATCAATCAGCAGGAGTATCTTCACCTGCAATCAATGGTAGTTCCGCGCAGGATTCGAGTATTTCTCAGGGACAGTCAGATGAATACGCCCACAAGTATATCATTCGCGATTTCGTAGGTGACACTGCGAGAACAGGGGGGCTGGCCAAAGGGAAAGGGAAACGCTTGCTTGCGCAACGTTATTCAATAAGTCAGCCAGAAGCAAATCGACTGTATCGATGGGCTACCACTATGTTAGATGATGCACAGGAAATATTGGACAGCCATGCAAGAAGCCTTTGTATATCCTATTTTGATGACAAAGACAAATTGGGGTTAGCGGAAACAGTGAGCGATTTTAGGATTGGAATGCTAGAACGTAGTGCAGCAGTGGATAATGCATGGAATGATGCCGAGCTCAAACTCTCTGGGGCCGTTAGTCATTCTACATATGCGAAAGCGACTGAGCGCATGGATGTCATGAAATCGACGATGTCGAGTGGATTCGCAGTGATTTCCGCAGATAGCCAGTCTATTGAATCAGTAAAAGAAGCGAAAAGTGAGCTTCTCCTAGCTGTCGAACATACTGATGGTTTTTGCAACCACATGTTATCTCTTCCCGAATAAGGATTTTCACAATGTTGAATTTTAAACGGTATTTTACGCTGTCAGTGTTCACGATCGTCTTGGGTATGGGCAGCCAAGCATCGCATGCAGTAATTTCTGGAAATAATAAATTTTGGCCCTCCAACGATCCTACGCAGGAGGTTCGTTGGAGCTGTTACGCTATGGAGGACTACACGGGGAATCCGTCATGGACGAAGCGATCATGGTGTTCAATTCAAGCCCCTGTTTCACCTGTCTACATAACAGCGATCTCTATATCAGTTAAAACTACCGTCACACCATGCGGCGGCGGAGCTGGTGGGGTAGCAACATTACAAGAAGTCCATACTAATCCTTTATGGTCTTCTAACCTGCTAATCTCAGATATTTTTCATAATACAGAAAACTATTCACACAATATTGGTGAGTTAAGTGGCGCCGCACAAGTCCAGTGGAAATTCGTTTCCGGCAATAGAGGAAGCAATGTGATACCTTTTTTTATTAGAGCTACAACAAATGACGTATCGGCGGCTGCCAATAGCGCTGTACCGTTTATAAATTCATCTTCATGTACGTAACCGTTTTATACGGATATATCTGGGGGGATAGGTATCAATTTCCATAATCAGTTCAACCAGCCTCAGACAGATTAGAGAGAAGTTTTTCAAAGTCTATAGATCAACAGCCCATTACACGTGGGCTTTTTTATGGGGAAAAATGACGAACTGACACATCGTATATATTGCTAGGAAATTTACTTGTACCTGAATGGTCTTCAAGATAGTCAATCAGTACATGGCGCTTGAGGGAAGAGCTACCAGAACGGGCCGACTTCTGACAAACCCCAGTTAACAGGTTGAGCCGAAACCTATTCCTAAACCAGATAATGTTCGGGTTTACGTTACACAGCAAAACTACTCGGGTGAAAGTCTTATTATCAGGTGGCTGTAAAGCCGAACGTTAAAGCCTAATTCACCCCAGAGCCAAGCAAGTACTAACAAAAACTGATGAGCTACAACTCATTAACTTTTGCCTATTTGTTAACGAGTCAAGCTAAGAGCCCCACTTGACCGCTTTCTTTGTTGAGTACGTACTCCACCGTTTTCGTAAACAACGCGGGAAATAGCCGCATGGCTTGTCTCAAAAAGTCTGGCTATCGTATTGAGGCTATCGCCTTTTTTCCAACGATCCAACATGATAGTTTTTTGGGGTTCCGGGGACATCCCCGGAACCCCATAGAGATCTAGGGCCCGGGTGAGGTATGCCTCTGAAGTTTGCCATTTGCTATCGCTGTGTAGTTTTAGGAGAGCGATACATACACCGGCAATCACGACCAAAAGAGTCAGTGTGCGAATTGAAGTGTCAAGCGTCCACGATTCCCATTCAAAGAATAATTTTCCTGCTAGTCCCAGTTTTATACCAAAGACGAGGCAAAAGACTGCCCCAAAAATCCAGCCCCAATATTGTTTCATGCTGCTTGATATCTTTAGGGTCTATCATAATTACATCCTAACAAACGAGGGAACCTTGGTTAGGAAGGGCCGCAAAAGCGCCCTCACAACGCCCGCTCAGCGACTTGGGTTGACAGGCTAATTCAGGGGTGATTTTTTATGCTAAAGTTGGTTAAGGTCCGCTTTTGGCCATAGCTGGCGCTATAGGCTCATCTATCCTGCACTTTTTCAACTATAGTTATTTCTGAGCTGTGTATTTAGGGGTAATGGTCGGAATGGACGATTTTGAGAGACAAATTCCTCAAATTATTGAGGCGATTGGCAATAAACGAGGAGCTGAGTTCTTCCAAGCGATAACCCTTGGCCTGTCATCGGCCATTGGTGCTGATTACACCTTCATTGCCCGTTACAGCCCTGAAACAGCTTCTTCAGAGTCAATATCTATGTGTAAAGGTGACCGGTCAATCGATAATTTTGAGTATGAGCTTGAAGGAACACCTTGTGAGCTGGTAACGGGCAATAGCATTTGTATTTATCCCTCAAAAGTTTGTCATCTTTTTCCTAGCGACCAACTCCTCCTAGATATGGGAATAGAAGGTTATGTTGGAGCACCTCTGCGATCAAAAGAGGGAGATGTTTTGGGTCTTGTGGTTGCGCTGTATGAACACCCGATCTCTAATGCAGAGTGGGTAAGTTCGATATTTCAATTCTTTTCGGGTCTTATTTCCGCCGAAATGGAGAATGTTAGACAAGCCAAATTTTTAGAAGATAAAGTCAAAGAGGTTAACCAACATCGTGCCCTCCTTGAGCAACGAGTGGTGGAGCGAACACAAGAACTCAAGTCGGCAAAAGACAGAGCAGAAGTTGCAAATGGATTGAAAGATAATTTCCTTGCAGCTATGTCCCATGAGATTCGAACTCCCATGAATGGCGTACTCGGTATGGCAGAACTGCTACAATTAACGCAGTTGAACGAAAAACAACAGGATTATCTTCTGTCTCTCAGGCAAGCCGGCGAGACTATGATGACAGTTATTAATGATATATTGGACTTTTCAAGATTATCTTCCGGGGACATAGAGCTAGAGGCAATAGATTTTTCACCAGGTAAATGGCTTTCTATTATTAGTCAGCCTTTTCAGCTAAATGGCCGTAGCTCTGTAAAGTTTTCGTTAGTTATTGATGAAAATCTGCCACTATACCTGAATGGTGATGTGGCTCGTCTTCACCAAATCCTCAGTAACCTTCTCGGTAACGCTATTAAATTCACCAAGCAAGGAGAGGTTAAGATTATTGTTGAATGTGTTGAAAAGTTAAAAAAAACAGCTATCGTTAAATTTTCTGTTGTTGACTCAGGAATTGGAATAAACCCTGAAAATTTTAAAAAAATATTTGACCCATTTTCACAAGAAGATAGTTCTACCTTTCGGAATTATGGAGGTACAGGCTTAGGATTACCAATTTGTAAGCGTTTGGTTAACATTATGGGTGGGGATATTGAGGTTGTAAGCGAGAAAGGTAATGGCGCGAACTTTAGCTTTACCATTCCTATAAAAATTGGTTCGTTGCCAACTGAAGAGAAGCGACCTTTGATTGGCCAGAATTACAGCGACTTAAAAGTTTTACTGGCGGAAGATGATAAAGCTAGTCAGCTAGTAGCTAAAGGCCAATTGGATAAGCTTGGGCTTCAGTATACTATTGTTGATAATGGAGAAAAAGTGCTGCAAGAATACTTTGAATATGCTGTTCAATATGATCTGATATTGATGGACTGTGAAATGCCAATTATGAATGGTTACGACGCCTCAAAAAACATAAGAGAATGGGAGAACTCCCATAATATTCGTACTATCCCTATCTATGCTCTGACGGCTCATGTTTTAGATGAAAATACTAGACTTTGCCTAGACGCAGGTATGAATGGAAAGCTACTTAAGCCGATTAAACTTTCAGATTACACTTCTTTGTTGGACCGACTTATAGAGTCTAGAAAAAAGGTTATATAGTTTTCAAAATCGCAGTAACGGGTAGATTCTATCAAGCACAGAAAGAAACAAAATCCATGGTGAGACAAAGTCGGTACCATCAATATGGACAATTTAGGTATCTGGGAGAGATGTAATGTCATTTTTTCATCAAAGCGATCAATACGATCTTCAGGTCGCCGAAGAAGTTTTGGTTGGAAGCTACAGCAGACAAATCTGGGACATGGTTATTGGGCATACCGGGGGTAATCTGATCTTGGCAAAGAAAATGTATCGCTCTATTCGTTCAGTACAATTGCGGCGTGAATGTTTAGATGCCAGTGAGGACCGCAGCGAATAGCGTATCTGTCTTGTCGATTGATCAGCTTGCGGACGTTAAAAAGACGTCTTTGCTTTGGTCTTGAATCAGCGTAGGCAGTATGGGAAGTCCAATCTTATTAAAAGTTCCTTCAATACTAATTAAAAAATCTCGATATCTTGATCCGTGTTTTGCTTGATTGTAGGCCGCGCCTCCTTCGATAAAGCGGTCAACAAATCGACAACTTTATAGCTTGCTTGCTCCATAAGTGCCAAGTGCTTAATGGCTGAATCTAGATCGCCTTGCGCGTGGTCGCGCATCGCCAAAAAGCCATGCTCATGTACCGCGGTATGAGGTAAATCAATCAGTTTAAATGATTTATAATGAGAGTAATTTTTATCCCCATCACCCTGATTGTACCACTTACCTAAACGACACATCGTATGGTCTGAAAAGTCATCTGACACCTTATCGGAAGTACCCTGTAGTACGCTGTAGACATCAAATTTCCAGACTACATGATCCATTTTGACTGTTTGTATAAATGAATCAGCAGCTGAATTTCCTATAACACTAAGCATATGTTGTGAAAGTTCGACAATGCGCTTTGCTGTGCCATCAATAGAGTGGGTATTATCTGTTATCTGCATACCTTTATCGCCGACATTTTTAATGCTGCGGACAACATCTTCCATTTGATTGTTCACTTTCTCGATTAATGTCGATATTTCATTCGACGATTCAGCCGAGCGCTTTGCTAAGGTTCTTACCTCGTCAGCAACTACGGCAAAACCTCGGCCTTGCTCTCCCGCTCGGGCAGCTTCAATTGCGGCGTTTAAAGCCAGCAAATTCGTTTGATCCGATATACCGCTAATTATATTAACAAATTCGTTTATACCGCGCATGATATCCTTCAGGTCTGTTACCGAAGTGTTTGCGTTTTCTGTGTCTGAAGAAATTGTCATCGTCGCCGCCACTGTGGTGGAGAGCAGATCTAAGATCTGAGAAAACAGCTGCGCTGAACCTTCAAAGTGATCCCTGTGGAATAGAAGGTCTGACGATGAATTAGAAAGCTCTTCCCGAATTGAAAGCAGTAGACCTGAAGACTGCAAGCTAAGTCGACTTATCACCTGTTCGGTGCGAATCAGCTGGTTGTTGGTTATTGAACTGTCTAGTGCACTCTGAAGCTGTTTAGCGGATTCTTCAGATTCAGCTTCTAATACGGATACCCGTTCTTTTAGACGCTCATTTTCCAACCGCATTTCCTGTCGCTCAATTTTATTTTTTCCAAAAAACATAACGGAATCTTCCTGTTTATAGTTTATATTTTATCGGCGGGAGCATCGTAAAGATTAGTACATCTAAAGCTTGAACAGTGCCAGTTTTTTAGTGTTAGTGACCGTTGATGGCACGATGCAACGACCCTAAGGAGCGAAGAATAGGGCAAAAACGGGTCGCTATGAGTATAGCAACGAGCATTGGTGAAAGCGAACGATGAAAAACTGCGGCCTGGCCCGAAGTTGAGGGTCGAGCCGAAGTAAGCCTGCAGTTCGGGTTTTAGTCAAAGATGACCCAAAGCCAACATTACTCAACCACTAAAAACAGAGCCCATAATGATCTACGCCAGTACCCGCGCCTTGGCTCTTCCTAACACCAACTTTACAAGCGCACGTGTTAAAGTGTCAACGTATAGAGCTCGCTGATTTCTTCGGCCTGAATGCCCAAATAATCCAGTGTTTGACGTTGAGTGGAGTGGCCGTAAGCTTCCATCAGCAGAGGCAGTGGTGCGTTGTTCTGTATTCTCTGTTGATAGCCCCAGGTCTTGCGTAAGCTGTGACTGCCATAGTTGCCGCGCAGTCCAGCATTTGTGCACCAAGCTTTGACGAGGTTGGTTAAGGTGGGAACGGTTAAAACGGCGCCTCGTTGGCTGTTGAACAGATAGCCCTGGGGATCGCCTTTGCGTACGAGTAGCCAGCGTTGAAGAGCCTCAATAACATTTGAGTTCAAGGGTGTTGCGCGGTATTTATTTTGCTTGCTGAGTTTGAGCTCCAAGGTGTCCCCAGACCCCCATATTGACTAAATCTAGCTTGCCATTTTTACTAAACTCAGTTTTGGGTTAAAATGGCTCTAGTACGATTTTTCATTGATCACTTCTTAATTCATGTCCTGATTCGACCTTTTATGTCCATTTTAGTACTTAGTTTTAATTCTATTTCAACGTAGAGTTACTGTGCACGAGGAATAATGGATATTGACTAATTATTCGGTCCCATTATTTTTTGATGGATTGTATCAAATATATATAACTCAAAACTAAAGATTAATGTACTATTGAAGTTAGGATGGCGTTATGATAAAACCGAAAATACTTGTTACAAGTGCGGCAGGACGAACCAGTGCTGTTACCATTCATTACTTGCTAAAACTTGGATTCCAGGTACGAGCGTTAGTTCGAGTTGAAGATGCACGGTCAGCAGCACTAAAAAAAATTGGCGCGGAAATAATGGTTGGCGATCAGCTAAATTACCTTGATTTGCGTCGCGCCATGAGCGGGGTCCAGCGTGCATACCATTGTCCTCCGTTTGCGCAGAATAGCTTGGAAAATATGATGAATTTTGCAATTGCTGCAGAGGAGGCAAAGCTTGAGGTCGTTGCCTTAATGAGTGGCTGGAATCCTCATCCAAACCATCATTCAATTCATACTCGAAGCCATTGGATTGCAAATCAAATATACCGTTGGATGCCTTCTGTTGACCTCATACATATTAACCCTGGCCTATTTGCTTTTACATATTTCATGTCTTTACCGATGATTATGAACTTTGGGGTATTTGTCGCGCCATTTGGCGAAGGAAAAAATGCACCTCCATCGAATGAGGATATAGGACGCGTCGCCGCCTATACCATTGCTGAACCTGAGGCGCATATAGGTAAAAACTACAGACCAACGGGTCCCAAGCTACTTTCATCTCATGACATTGCTAGCATATTTTCCAGTGAGATTGGACGATCGGTTAGATATATGCCTGTATCGATGAAGCTATTTTCTAAAGCTGCGCTGGTTCAAGGCTTGAGCATGTATGAGCTGTCTCAGTTCAGGTATTATGCTGATGAGCTCTGCGGTGGAACTTATTCCATAGGCGCCCCCACAGATCATGTTGAACTAGTGACCGGAGTGCCAGCTGAGAGCTTTGAACAAACTACCAAACGTTATATATCAAATCCAAAGCTAGTTCATAGCTCGCTTGAAATAGGGAATAAACTAAGCACTTTGATCTTTGGTTTAAAGATGATACTTAGGCCTGCGCCAAACCTTACTGGTTGGGAGTGGTATCAAGGCCATCCATTGATTCAGAATGCTGAATTAGCGCATGAAAGCCAAGAGTGGTGCGTTACGGCTGAAAATCAGGCTTTGAACTTACTGCCATTGAAATAGTAAAAGTGTGTTGTACCCCAACCAAACGGTATGCTAAGCGCTGGATATGACTGGAAACAAGAAAACGGTATTTACAGTGCTCCTCGTATTCGAAGCGTTATTATTGATGGTGCCCACTACCATTGCATTTATGTTTGGAATGGGGTTATCACTTCTTGGGTTCTCGCAAGGAAATCAGGACGCTTATACCCCAGCATTTCTATACATCAGTGGGTTTCTATTGCTTCCTGGTTACGCCCTCTACTCTTTATGGTGGGTTTTATTTTCTTGTCATAAACTAACAATAATTTCTATACCTGTTCGTATCTGGCTTGGCCTAATTCTCGGTATTATTATTACACTATTTATTTTTTCCCCTTTTCGAGTGGAGTCACCTACACCGTTTATCAGTCCATATGAACACTTCTGTACGAATTTGGTTTTCGGACTAGCGCCTCTTGTGATGACAGCAACATTACTGATTCAAATTTACGTTCAAGGATATTCTAACAAATAACCCGTTCGCCTACGTAAACACCGCCGGCCCTTGAGGACTTGATTTGAACGTTCGGTTAGTTTGATGTCAGGGAATCTGAGACATACAACCATATTGACCAACTTAAGTAGCTTAACCATGTTTATCTATTCGGAGGAATTACTGTCCATTTCCCATTGGCAACCTTGATCAGAGGGGTGATGTAGTCATCGATGTACCATTCATTGACGAATTCGCCCCAGGTTATCTACTCCTGTGTGAGCTGATAAAGCCTCGCCTGTCTAATAGGCCTAAATCCGAGATTCCCCGGAATGTATCAAAGTTGGCTGCATATTCCAAGCAGGATAAGCTTTGAAGTTGACGGGTTGTGAGTGAGTCCAACTTCCTTTATCGCAAAAATAAAGTAGGAGGATATATCGATTTGGTGGTTGAACGTGTCCAGCATATGGATAACATCACCGACCAGTAAAATGTAGTATTTTCTGTAGCGCATTATTTTTAACAAAATGGTGATCTCTGTTAAGCCCCTGAGATAGTAGTGGTTGTTTACCCTGAATTTAAAAACGTAGAAGCTTTGTCCATTCGACAGGCGATTCAGCCGGTGTACCAGGAGGCTTATCCAGAAAAAGGCAAAGTTATTTGGTCGCTTAAGAAGAATTTAAATGATTTTTCCCAAATTTGGCTTCATAATTTTATTGATCAAGGTCATGGCAAAGAATGGCAGAGAAATAACGGATAGTAGGGTGCCTAGAATTTTGGGTAGACGCAGATAATAAGGCCCTTGTATATTCATTAAAATTGAGAAGCAAGCGCTTATCATGAGTGTTATAATTGATATTTCTGAAACTGCCGTAGAGCATGTCGAAAATTTAGCTAGTTAAGAAGGGGGGTCGCGCCCGATTTGACTATAATTAAAACAAAATTAAGGGATAGTATTGGATTTTAAGAGAGTGTCAGTTAAGAGTCATGGGTCTTGTAGCTTCTGTAAAAGAGGGAAAGTGAATGAAGACTGCAGCGGTTTGAACTATCCCTATTCCGAAGTAACAGAGATTAGCGGTGCCTCAGTAGCTGTGAGAGTATGCAAGCAGTGCCTTTTGGAAATAAGAGGAATAGAAACAAGTTAAGAGGAACTGGTCACGGACCCCGTGTGGCCTGCGCCGCCAAGTGAAATACAAAATAAGGAATTACACGGATAAACCAAGGAGCTAGAAAAGTATTACGGATACAGAATAAAAACCGGCAAAGCTGAACCGGAATAATTTTGAATTGGGTTGTTATTGTATTATGATAAGAAAGGTTGAAAAGCTTGGGCCCGAAGTGTCATATAAAAATGTGATTGCCTATTATGAATATGCCTGTGAATGCAATCGCAACCACATCGATGAATCAAACAAAGGAATGGAACGTGACGGCAGGAATAACGGCTTGGAAACGAATATTGATGGATGTCTGATTGAATTCTAAAACAGTTCTCATCGTAATATTGTGAGGAGTAAGCTTGAAGGTCGTTTCTCACAGCTTTGGGATGATAAGGCCAAAGTGTTATTTGAGGATGAAACCAATTCAAATTAAAGGGGACATACAAACATGGGGTATACAGAAAAAGACTGGGCAGCTGTTGCCGTTGATAGTCGGGAAACACCCGAAGAGTTTTTACAGCGTGGTGGCTCGGTCAAGAAGCTAGCACCCGGAGTTACGGGCGAGGACGAAAGAATGTTCAGTTGGAACTCTTCTCGTTATCCTGCTGGGAAGAACGAAAGCACCTCAATGAGCGCTGAACGAAACTCGGCGACAAAGGAGGCTGTACTTAAAACTGTGTAACTGCTTATCATAAGCGCCAGAGATGGCTAAGGATAAGCAGACCATGAACAAGAAAGAACTCCAAGCAATTGCGCAGGCCGCTGCGAAGAACATCAAGACCGAGGATGATCTCAACGATTTCCGCCAGATGCTCACTAAGATAACAGTGGAAGCGGCCCTCAATGCCGAGCTGGATGATCATCTGGGCTACGATAAGCACGAGCAATCAGAGGAAAATAACAGCCGCAATGGCTTTTCAACCTAGGTTCTTCAGACAGAAGATGGCCAGTTTGAACTTGATACACCTCGCGATAGAACCGGTAGCTTTGAGCCAAAACTCGTAAGGAAGCACCAGCGTCGTTTCACATCAATGGACGACAAAATCCTCTTCCTGTACGCGCAGGACATGACAACCCGCGAGATCGTTAGCACCTTCAAAGAAATGTATGGCGCCGACATCTCCGCAACCTTGATCTCCAAAGTGACTGATGCGGTTATTGGAGAAGTGGTTGAATGGCAATCTCGACCATTGGACGATGTTTATCCCATTGTCTACCTGGACTGTATCGTGGTCAAAATACGCCAGGATAAGAAAGTGATCAACAAAGCTATCTACCTCGCGTTGGGCGTCAATATGGAGGGCCACAAGGAGCTGCTAGGTCTGTGGATCTCTGAGAATGAAGGAGCCAAGTTCTGGCTCAACGTGCTCACAGAGCTCCAGAACCGCGGCGTGAAGGATATTCTGATTGCCTGTGTCGATGGCCTCAAAGGCTTCCCTGACGCAATTTCAGCAGCATTTCCTAGCACTCAGATACAGCTGTGCATTGTGCACATGGTACGTAATTCGATGAAGTATGTGCCCTGGAAGGACTACAAAACCATTGCCTCTGATCTTAAGAAAATTTACCAGTCTGTGACCGAGGAAGAAGCCTTACAAGCATTGGACCAGTTCGCCGAGCAGTGGGATAACAAATACCCTCAAATCAGCCGTTCATGGAGAGCGCATTGGCATAATCTCAACGCATTTTTTAACTACCCTGAAGACATCAGGCGAGCGATCTACACAACGAATGCCATTGAATCACTCAACAGTGTGATCCGTAAGGCGATCAAAAAACGGAAGCTATTTCCGACGGATGACTCGGCGAAAAAAGTCATCTACTTGGCGATTCAGGCAGCTTCAAAAAAATGGACCATGCCCATTAGGAATTGGAAACCGGCGCTGAACCGGTTTATGATTGAGTTTGAAGATCGACTGACGGATTACATTTAACCAGGGCAGTTACACGGAATTATTTACAGCCTCGATTTGTTTGGCCAAGTAGCAGTCGACCTCATGGCTCTCAATAATCTAACACCTCTAGAATTCGCGGCTGAATTGGTCGCATAATCCGTCAGATTCGAAAAAGTTGTGGTACTAAGAATGGGGACCCTCAGGTAGCAGGAAATCTCATTAAGTCCGGGGTCGAATTCCCGGGGAAAGATCAGTCCTGAAACAAATCATACTTAGTTTGTCCAGGTTAGCACCCTTAGTTTACGAATAATTCCGACATAACATTTAGTTGTAGTAGCTCAGACTTGATCTGACAGTTACCCGTTTTTTGATGGTGCCTGTCAGTTTAGATTTGAGCTAAGTTCTTTTCAGCCCAAATCGATTTCCCATCAAGTAATGTTTCCATCGGAGTTCGTCCGCAGCACATTTGGCAAGCCCCTAGTATTCTAGACACCTGATAGCGTTATAATAAACGCAAACAGAAGGTGAGCAATATGAGCGGTAAACGCTATTCAGAAGAGTTTAAAATTGAAGCGGTCAAGCAGGTAACTGATCGGGGTTACAAGATTGGTGATGTGGCCGAGCGGCTGGGAGTGACGCCAAAGAGCCTGCACGATTGGATCAAGAAGTACGGCGATACGGGCTCTCAGCATCAAACGATAACAGAGCAACAAGAAGAGATGCGGCGGTTAAAGGCTCAGCTCCGCAGGGTCACAGAAGAGCGAGATATATTAAAGGAAGCCGCGGTATTTTTCGCAAGCGAGTCAAAGAAAAATACACGTTCATAAGATCTCGACTCAAACGGTTTTCTATTGCGGCCATGTGCCGAATCCTGGAAATACACCCCAGTGGCTTCTATGCGTGGCTTAAGCAGCCTGACAGTCCTAGGGCCATTGAAGACAAGCGCTTACTGGGCCAGATTAAACAGTTTTGGTTGGAGAGTGATTTCTCCTACGGCTATCGAACGATCGCGATGGATATGAAAGACCACGGTGAGACATGCGGAAAAAATCGCGTATATCGGATTATGAAGGACTCTGGCATACGTTCGCAGAGAGGCTACAAAAGACATCGAGGTTTTAAAAGTGGTGATCTTAGCCACGTAGCGCCAAACATTCTGGATCGGGGCTTTGATGTTGATCAGCCCAATCAGTCCTGGGTAACCGATTTCACCTTTATTCGCACCCATGAAGGTTGGTTGTACTTGACCATTGTGCTGGATCTCTTCTCTCGCCAGATTGTGGGCTGGAGCATGAAAAGCAGCCCAAAAGCTGACCTAGTCATTGATGCGTTGCTGATGGCCCTTTGGCGAAGAAAGCCGGAAGGTAGGGTATTAATCCATTCAGATCAAGGCGTTCAATATACCTGTTCTGACTGGCGTAAGTTTGTCAGCGACAACAATCTGGAACTGAGTATGAGTCGCCGAGGTGATTATCATGACAACGCGGTAGCTGAGAGCTTCTTCTCGCTGCTGAAAACAGAGCGGATTAAACGAAAGATCTTCAAAACACGGAAAGAAGCCAGATCGGAGATCTTTAATTACATTGAGTTTTTCTACAACCCAACGCGCCGCCATGGAAACAATGACGGGGTATCGCCATTTGAGTTTGAAAAGCAGTATTTTGAGAAGCTATTAAGTGCCTAGGAAACTAGGGGCTTGCCAATTTTTCCTTGATGAGTCCGGTCATTGTTATAGTAATTCATCCACTCGTCCAGATCTTTTTGTAGTTCGGTCATATCCATGTAGAGTTTTTTACGGAATGTGATCTGGTAAAACTCGTTCAATATGGTTTTATGAAAGCGTTCGCATATGCCATTTGTCTGCGGCGACATGGCCTTCGTTTTAGTGTGATCAATGTCGTTGATAGCCAGATATAGCTGATAATCATGCTGATCGACTCGACCACAATACTCCGTGCCTCTGTCTGTCAGAATGCGTAGCATAGGCAGCTTCTGCTGCTCGAAGAACGGCAACACTCGATCATTAAGGGCATCAGCCGCAGTGATTGGAGTCTTGGTTGTATAGAGCTTACAGAACGCCACTTTGCTGTAAGTATCGACAAAGGTTTGCTGATAGATACGGCCAACTCCTTTGAGATTGCCCACGTAAAAAGTGTCCTGAGAGCCCAGATAACCTGGGTGCGCGGTTTCGATCTCACCGCAGGCTTCGTCATCGTGTTTCTTTTTCTCGAGCGCCACGACCTGCGCATCACTGAGGATAATGCCTTCCTTGGCAACTTTTTCTTCGAGTGCCTTCAGTCGTTTTTTAAAGTTTTCTAAGCTATGACGCACCCAGATGGAACGAACGCCGCTACCGGACACAAAGACGCCAGCTTTCCGCAGTTCATTACTGGTTCTGTGCTGGCCATGAGCAGGCTGCTCGACGGCATAAGCAACAACGGCTTGCTCAGTAACTTCATCGACTCGATTCTTGGTGTTTGGTGCCCTGCGACTTTTGTCGATTAGGTTATCAATACCGCCGTCTTCAACAAGCTCCTGATAGCGGTAGAATGTGTCTCGGGACACACCCATTACCTTGCAAGCGCGGGATACGGGGATAACGGCCTGGAAACGAACATAGACACAATTCTGGTTGCATTCAAAAACAGTTCACATCGTAATATTGTGAGGAGTAAGCTTGAAGGTTGTTTTTCACAGCTTTGGGACGATAAAGCCAAAGTGCTATTTGGGGATGAAACAGATTCAAATTAAAGGGGACATACAAACATGGGGCATAAAGAAAAAGCCTGGAGAGCTGTGGCCGTTGATAGTCGAGAAACACCCGAAGAGTTTTTACAGCATGGAGGCTCGGTAAAAAAGGTGACGCGGGGCGCGACAGGCGAGGATGGAAGTACCTTCAGTTGGAACGCTTCGCGTTATCCTGCCGGAAAGAAAGCAAACAGCTCAAAGAGCTCCGAACGAAGCAAGCCAACAAATACAAATAGGCTCGGTAATTGTGCGGGCCAGCAAAAATCATAAAATATAACTCATTAACTTTTGTATATTTCTTAATGAGTTACCCATATCGTCCCAGGCCGCGCCAGTACGGGCTCTCCGCCCGTTTAAAGCCCACTTTCAAAGAATCGACGCTTTTCAACTCATTAAGTAACTGCTATAATTCCTGCAATACTTAATGAGTTCAAGAAAGTCACTATGCCCATTCAGAAAGGCGAAAATCCACACCATCCCGTCACCGGATCGGCCACCAAAGTCGAACCCATTCGCGACCTCAAAGCCATTAAGCGCATCAAAAAATTACTCGCGGAAGATCCTCGCAACCTCTGCCTATTTATTCTCGGCATCAACACTGCTTACCGCGCCAATGAAATTTTATCCATTACCGTGCCCCAGGTTGAACATTTGCAAACCGGCGACACATTGGAGCTCAAACTCAGCAAGCAAAATAAATACCGCGCAACACCTCTGAACAGCAACGTGATCGAGGCTATTCAACACTGGCTGATTGTACGCAAAGGCGACCCACAGGGCTATTTGTTCAACAGCCAACGCGGCGCGGTATTGACCGTTCCAACCTTAACCAATATGGTCAAAGCTTGGTGCTTGAATGCTGGACTCCGAGGAAACTATGGCAGTCACAGCTTACGCAAGACCTGGGGCTACCAACAGAGAATACAGAACAACGCTCCACTGCCTCTGCTGATGGAAGCTTACGGCCACTCCACTCAACGTCAAACACTGGATTATTTGGGTATTCAGGCCGAAGAAATTAGCGATTTGTATACACTAGCACTTTAACTTGAGCATATATTCATCGAACATGTTTTCTCTCAACGTGAAAGCAGACCATTTATCTTCTCCGTGTCAGAATAGTTAATGACCGCTGGGCATCAGATATAACGTCCATTTTGAGCTCCTAAATCTTGGTAGCATAACCATTAGGAGTGTCTAGCGGGGCGGGTGCGACTCAACCTCTGCTACAGCCCAAGTAGTACGTGACCTACAGAGCGAATTGCAATCTATGGAGGGAAAACCCCCAGAACCCCTTTTTAGAGATGCGCACTCAAGAAACAAGAAGCCCAGCACTTTTGCTGGGCTTTGACTGGCTGTAATGCGTTTTAGGGCGTCAAAGGTCAAAGGTATTTACCCCCCATTTTATTTATGGCCGTATTACAGCCATACCGAATCGATAACAGGACTCAACTGATCTAGAACAATTTGTGGAATTACCGCACCCTCGCCATCTGGCCTCGTAAATGCATCCATCGCAGAGACCAACTGATCAACCTGATTTCCATTAAGTGCTCGACCATCGGCGTATATCCAATCCAACTGGTCACTACCCCCATTATACCAATCTTGCACGATCACCCGATCATTAACTCCAATCATATCTATCCACAGGTCATTACTATCCTGTGTAAACCAGAGTTCATCGGGAGTCATATCCCCGGCAAATAGCAGGGTATCGTTATCATTATTCGCTGCATTGGTATTATCAATTGTGTCGTTGCCACCACCCAAACTAAATACGTAGGTATCGTTCCCCCTATCTCCTGACAGCACGTCATTTCCATCACCGCCATAGAGATAGTCATTGCCACGGCCACCTACCAATGTGTCGTCACCGCCGAGGCCATGAATATGCTGCTGTCCATTCCCTCCCGCAAGGATGTCGGCGCCTGCTGTGCCAGGCAAATAACCGGCCAGGGACGAGTCGGCAGCAGTAGTAACCATAACCGTCGCCTGCACCGTAGCTACCCCATCGCTTGTGACGTAATCAAAGCTTGAGGTGCCAGTGAAGTAACTGTCAGGAGTGAAAGTTACAGTCCCTGAAGGAATGTCCAAACTGACAACACCATTCACCGCACCGAATACCGTCGTGATGCTTAATGAGTCGCCATCAGGATCGGAGTCGTTGCTTAAAAGCGTTGCTACATTGATTGCCAAAGGAGTGCTTTCGATAGCGCTCACCGTATCATCTAACGCAACTGGGCTGGAATTTGGCGCAGAGACATCTACGCTAACACTCTCTGTCGTGGTTAAGGTTCCATCGCTGACACTGTAGCTGAAGCTTGCAGCCCCCTCAAAACCGGCTTGCGGTGTGAAAAGAATACTGTCAGTTGCAGAATCCCAGATGACGCTACCATTTACTGCGTTGTTAACATCGGTGATGGTTAATGCAGATCCCTCAACGTCGTAATCATTGCTGAGAAGACTGGCTCCGGTTACCGCTACAGGTGTATCCACCTGAGTGGTATAAGAGTCCGGCACAGCAATAGGCGCATCATTGACGGCGCTGATGTCTACCGTCACCTGCACAGTACTAGAGCCACGACCATCGCTAACGACATACTCGAATGTTCCTTGTCCATTATAATCTGTCGTCGGCGTGAAAGTGACTGTATCCGTCCCCACATCAAAGCTAACGGTTCCATTGTTGGAATTCTGAACACTGGATATACTCAGCAGATCACCATCCGCATCTGAATCATTGGCGAGCAATATGCCCGCACTTATTTGCAAGGTGATGTCTTCAGCAGTGGCAACACTATCCGCTATGCCGACAGGAAGATTATTAGGAACGGCCATACTCAACACGTCGCTAGTTTGCCAGACAGTTCCGGAACCAAATCGAATCTCGTCCACAGCGTATGCGCTGGAAGTGCCTCCGTCAAAATAGCCTTGAGCCGTGATCGTACCCTGGCCTGCTATAACTAGAAGCAGGTCATCAGCAGAGCGTGACACCACTACATCCGCCTCAGCGATGAGGGGAGAAAATTGAATCGCGTCAACGCCAGAACTGAGGTAGTGCTGATTGTCTATAACATCGCTGCCATCACCCAAGGAGTAGTGATAGACATCGTCTCCTGAACCACCTATAAGTAGGTCGTCGCCGGGTCCCCCCGTCAGTGAATCGTTACCACCACCACCATACAAGGTATCGTTTCCTGACAACCCGGTTAGCGTGTCGCTGTGGCTATAACCCTGCAGGATGTCAGCACTGCTAGTGCCCGTGAGTGTAAGGTCGGCCGACATCTGATCAATCAAGCTATCAATCGTATTTTGATCCCAGTAGGCACCTCCAGAAAATTGTATTCCTTCAATGGCATATTCGCCTTTGCTCTTTTTCTCATAGTGATTCGTCACTGACAACTGAGCACTGCTATCGGGCAACTGAATCAGTAAATCGTTACCATTTTTACTGAGGAATACATCACCGATTTCAACGTTGGGCGAGAACTCAATGATATCGGCAGTGCCCCCATCATCTGTAATCACATCAAAACCATCGCCGTGGCTCAATACATAAGTGTCATTGCCTAGACCACCGATCAGTGAGTCATTGCCAACGCCACCCTCTAGATCATCGTTACCAGCTCCGCCGTACAAAGTATCACTACCAGCTCCGCCGTATAGATTATCACTACCTTCATTCCCATAAAGAATATCATTTCCTGTCAAGCCGAATATAGTGTCGTTACCGCGAAGTGCGGTGATCGTGTCATCACCAACACGAGCAGACATAACATCATCACTGTCGGTTAGCGATATAGAGAGCTGATTGAGCTCAGTTATGGTGAGGGTGACCATATCGTTCACAGTCTCGCCAAAGTCGTCTATAGCAGTAACTTTGATGTCATAAACACCGGCTGAGGTATAATCCGTTTGCAGAGTAAAGTATTGCGAGCTTTCGTTCACGACATTAAACCCTAGCCAGGAGGGCAACGGGGAGCCATTAGCCAATGTCGCAGAAATCTGTAGCGGGCTATCAACATCAGTAAAGGTATTGGCATTAAGATACCAATCTTGATTCAAATATTCTTCCGATGAAAAATCGCTATTAGGGTTAGCCAAGACTGGAAGGGAGTTAACGCTTTCAACGGTCAATGAAAAGTCCGCAGAAGTGCTTTCTCCCGACAGATCTGTTGCAATCAAAGACAGTGTATAGGAACCAACTTCGGATTGTGTGGGTTGAACTGTAACGAGATTAGTAAGATCGTCATAACTAATCCAGGTAGGCAATGCCTGACCTTCAAGCGCTACAGTAAACGTAAGAATATCTCCAAAATCAACATCTGAAAATATTGACGAATCAACTGTAAATTGAGTGACTACATCCTCGTTTGAAGTCTGTGCAGGGAGGACTCCATTCAAGTCGGGGGCATCATTGATGTTCGAAATACTCAAAGTAATATTCTCGACGGCCTGAAGCGCCCCAGCATCGGTAGCAATAATGTCAATCGAATAATCACCAACATGATCGTTCAGAGGGGTACCAACGAGACGACCCGCTTCAGGGCCAGTTTCTTCAAAGGTCAACCATGAGGGGAGAGCAGAACCATCAGCCAATGTCGCGGACAGAGTCAAAGTTTCGCCATCAACATCATCAAATGTGCTGCTACTGATTAGCAACTGGCTTGGCATATCTTCTGACCAGACCGCATCCGCTAAATTAGACGCAACGTAGGGAGTGTGGTTAATTGTGTCCAACAACCCTAGGAATTCCTCCTTCGTGTATGAATCCCCACCTGACAAGTTGATGGTGCGCAGATTATCTTTATATAAATCATTAAGAAATATAATTTCGTTATCGCTTCCAACCAAATCAATTACAAGATGATTTGATTGATAATGGTAGTCTAACTCCTCTAGGCTGACGTTTATCAATTCGAGGGTATCTGAGGCTGGGGCAATCCATTCCGTAACGTACGAGTCAGAAATATTTATATCGATAACATATGTCGTTGAATCCGCAGAGCCAAAATAACGATTAAAGCCAGAACCTCCGATCAGTCGAGCTCCGTAGTAGAGAAGATCGTCGCCATCACCTCCATACACAGTACTTAGACTGTTTGCTCTAATGGTGTCGTCCCCATCCCCGCCATATATTGTCAGTCCTGCATTAGTACTTCCAATAAAAATTTTGTCATTTCCTGCCAGCAGGTCAATTACAGCCCCCGGAATCGGCGCGACCAAATTGACGATATCGTCCCCCTCCGTAATCGTATTGGCAATATCGATAATTTCGTATCCCGTTACAATCCCTGACTGAAACTCCAAATCAATGCTGTTGTATATATTACTCGAATTAAAGTTCTTTAGCGTAAATTGATCGTCACTATCAATATAGTTTACAATCATATCGCTACCATTGCTGCTCCAGCTAAAATCCAAGCGACCTAACGATGTATCCGGTTTGAACCAAACAGTGCTGCCAAAGAGATGCATAACATCGCTACCAGAACCTTCTCCAAATACAATGAAGTCATTACCTCCTTGAGTCGAATAGATAGTATCGTTACCTTCGCCTCCATCTATTTGATCATCTCCACTAGAGCCAGTTATTGTATCGTTTCCCGCACCACCATCTAGGAATGTAAATTGAGGTAAGTTGACATCATCACCCACGTCCCAAGTTGTAAGAGTGTCATTGCCAGCTCCCGCCGATACGCTGACAGTCCCATCGTGTCCCAAATCGTAAAATATTATGTCGTTATTTTCCGTTGGGGTATTAACCATGCCATCGATTGTATTCGTGTCCCATACTGTTCCATCAGCAAACTGCATCATTCCAACTCGCTGATCACCACCAGTATAACCATTCACCCGAATAGTTCCGTAGCCATCTACGTCAATAAAATAGGTGACCGTTTCATTATATTTATAAGAAATTGAGATGGCTACATTTTCTGGCAAGATCATGTCACCAAACAGAAAGGTATCCCCTCCCTGATAATCCACATCAGAAAGACCCGAAACCGTATCGTTCCCAAATTGCCCATCAAAAAAGAATGTATTATTTTCTTGTGCGCCACCAGTACCACCGACTAAAGTGTCATCGCCTGCGCCACCAACTAGGTAATCGTTATCGCCCTGCCCATAGAGAGCATCATCCCCTAAACCTCCAACTAATTGATCATCCCCCCAACCACCAAACAGACTGTCAGATCCGTCGTCACCAAATATTTCATCATCACCGCCTAAACCATTTATAGAGTCATTACCACCCAACCCACTAAGAGAATTTGCGCCGTCATCCCCTGTAATCACATCCTCAAATTCAGAAGCATCACCTAAAATTTCGAGAACATCGGTAAATGTATAAACTGTACCATCTCCAAAGTGGAATTCCTCCATACCCACTTCACTGGAAGGGATGTTGTTATAAGTTCGAATCCAAAGAGACTCACCTGTGGGCAGGTATTGCACTTGATAGGCGCTTGGACCTCCTACAAAGTTTACATCTGAGGGACTAACACCATTTAGTTTTACAATATCAGTTTCACCTGATTCATCGATAGCTGCGTAAATGGTATCGTTCCCCTCTCCTGGGGACCACTCAAATACATCCGAACCTAAACCACCGTACAACTTATCGTCGCCTAACCCTCCCACGAGAACATCGTTACCTTGTGAGCCATATAAAGAATCGTTTCCGTCAAGCCCACTTATGGTATCGTCTCCCCAAAACCCAAATAGGGTATCATCTCCAGTTGTGGCAGCTGCAATATCATAATCAAGTGAAGTTACTGCATATTGGACAGACGCGATTTCAATATACTCAATCCAAGCCTCTACTGATTGAGCTTTCGTATTCGAGTCAAAGGCTCCACCAAAGGTAATTGAGTTCAACAAAGTTGAGCCCGCTGAATCATATACGTCTATGCGTACATCTCCAGATGACCGCTGCACAACAATATCATTCAACGAGTTGGCGTTTTCTATAATGACAGTGTCGTCACCCGCACCAGTACTTCTGATAATTTTATCCCCCAACCCGTCGATGACAATCGTATCGTTACCATAGCCATCCCAGACTACGTCGCTACCATCTAATGTATGTATATAATCGTCGAGTGGTGTCCCGTAAATAATGTCATCATTCATACTGGCTGGAACTGTGACCAATGGTAGCCAGTCGTCGAGTAAAACAGGCAACTCCCCGGCCCCAGGAGGCACAATATATATTGCCTGAGGAGTGATCAAATCCGAGATATTGGGTGATATTAAATATGGTATAGTAATAGAGTCCGACGTCGTGGAGCCAGACCCGTCAAGCAACGTTATCCTTATTCCTTTACTCGCATCCGTCTCAAACTGCAGATCGCTAACGTCAACACCGCCTAATATGATTAATGGATGATTGTCGTGTGACAGGTCAAGATCAATCACCACAGTACCGAAACCCTCTCCAAAAAAGATAGGGTTATCTATAAGAATTTTGTTTAAAACTGCAGATCCCTCTACAAATCCATCTACATCAATAGAAACGCTATAACCAGAGTTATCCAGTCCTTTCAACGCAAGCATCGCGAAATTTAACGTCTCATAACCACCTGTAGAATAGAGATTAAGAAGGTATGTTTCTAATGAAGTTGCATCGAGAATATAGCGTTCCTGCGCGTCATCGTATATAAAATTAACAACGCTTTGGATATCTGGAAGTTGTGTTTCACTGAGCACACTATATGCAACATACTCATACAGCTCCTCAAATTCTGCCTTTATTATGTGTGCAGATTCCTCTGAAATCGGAGCCACTGCTCCCGCACCAGAAAAACTATGCCCTGCGATAACTTCTAAAACCAACTGTTCTCGACTATCAGAACCATGCCAATTTACTTGAACATCAGCGAAATAATCAGCGGAGAATTCGGACACTCCCGCCCACTCATATATGAAATTTGTGATGGCCGTTTTGTATGTCGAAAAACTAGGTGGATCTTGTAGCAAATCTAAATACATAGACTTGAGTGCTGCGTTAGTCTGCATAGCAATTTGCAGGTCGTCCATCTTGCCAAATGCTGTAATATTGGGCAAAGCAAGAATGTCGGCATCAATTGCTTGAGAATATTCCTGCTCTCTTATCAGGTCGTACGTATTGAACCATACGTCTATCGCATCTACCTTCGATCCATCATTAAGGGTAACAGATGAGAACTGCTTGTACTGGTTGCCATTAACGTCAAAAACCAAGTCATTATTGGTATAGGCTAAATCTATACTGGATATAGCCAAGCTAGAAAGAGAACTCAGCTCATATGATTGCGATACTCCATCATTATTGCGATCGAACCATACAATAAGCTCGTCATAAACTGCATCAGCGTTAGTAATTAGTCCATCCGCGTCACCATCGAAGTAGTTCAGCGCATCAAAACCATTATCAAAATCTGACACACTATTAAAATCAAAGTTATTGCCAAACAACTCCGCGCCCGAATCGATTAAGCCATTCCCATTAACATCAAGGGCCAGCAAGCCATCACTGCCATCTAACCAAGAGGTGGATTCTTTAAAACCGTCGTTATCGAGGTCGAAAAATATCGATGTACTCAGCGCCAAGGTGGAAATCCCATCCCCGTCAAAATCTATAACAATTGGACTCTTACCATTTCTCGCCTCCGAGGGCTGCATATCGGGTGCATGAGGCCCCGCTCCTGGAGGCGCAATACCTTGAAGGGTAATCCCCAAATACGACAAAGTACCACTTACTTCATTAATGTTCTTTTGAAGAAAGTAATTACTTACAGTAATCGACTTGGAATCAAAGCTTGCAATCAAATCACTTCCCGACTTAGTATAAGTGACATTCTTACTAGCATCGAACCATGCATTAGGTAAATCGGGAATTGCGTCTCCACCTCGTAAAGTCCCAACGGCACCAAAATGAATAACACCTTCCTTTCCTTTCTCCGCAATATCTACTACTGACTCTCCACCTTGTACAAAGTAGATATCGCTGCCCCTCCCACCTATTAATAGATCAGGGCCTCCATAACCCCAGAGCGTATCTGCGCCTTCACCACTATCAAGAATATCTGCCTGTGAGTATCCACTAAGGTTATCATCACTAGATGTGCCCACTAATTCAGTTGCAATATCCAAAAAATTAAATACTGCAGGCAATTCACCAGGCGTTGTATTGGTCGGGTAATTAGTTGAAATACTTAAGCCGACGGCTCGAAGAACTGATGAAACTGTGGAATTACTATTTTGTGTTAGTGCGTCATAATCAATTTGTGCGTCATGAATATTCTGCGCCTGCTGCAACATAATAGTCCAGATAGCATCCGCTTCCGCACCACTGACAACTAACGACTGACCACGCTCTTGCGGTGTATCTTCACCTCGGAAATCCTCGGAATTGGATATTGCCACTCCTACTTCAACAACAATATTTCCAAAAGGGGGGAGATTTCCCTCTGGACCACCTCGAATAACCCACTCCAAACTGCTATTGTCTTCGTATACTAGATATAAGTGGTCAAAGCCTAAACCCACTGGTTTTGATTCTATATAAATTGCACCCATCCTTAGCCTCTCAATTCGTTATAATCGCTTTACAAGTATCCCTAACTCAACAAAACCTTTACCGTCTTTTTTCTTTCCAGAATACGCTATGACGGTACCTCGATCATCCATCGAAATTGCTCGAATTCTGGATACATTTACTATATCGTCCCCCAGACACACCCTTGATGTGCGAGTCAGATTCGAGTCGGCATTGTATTCCTGAATTTCAAGCCATTTTTCCTTACCGGGAAATAAGACTATCCCGCCACTTTCACCTTCTCTCACCAAGGCTGCAGTTGTTGCTCTCTGCAAAGACGCTGAGGATGTTTTATTATCATGCGAGCTACGCTGAATACTAGACTCACTAGATATAGTCATTTCTGAAGTGATAGTCATAAAACGACTAAATTTGAAGTTACCTTGGTATATTTTTTTGGAAAAGGCGCAGCGTAGTTTTTGAAAGCATTGCCGCTCTGTTATCTCAAGTTGAGTGGACGTCCCTCTTGATACATTTTTTAAATCCTCGTTCCACTCGCCAACTTCAATTATGCTATCGATATCTTTGCTCTGAATCTGACCTGAATCTGTGACATAAAGGTACTTACGTTGGTCATCAGTGATGGTTATTTTCCCGTAATACGCACCACCTAGAGTCACCTGGCCCCTGCCCAGCAAATCACCGCCGAGGCTGTACCTACTAACCGATAATATTTTATCCTGGCTAATTACAGCCACATATATAAAACGGTTATTTACGATTTCTACATCAACGACTATATCTGATGCATCAGTGCCATAATCTCTTTTCCATAAAACAGCCCCACTAGGGTCGAGCTTCCATAGATTGATATCTAGGCTGCCTTTAATACTATAAAAATGTCGTTTTCTACTTTGATGCGCAACTAAATAGGTATTTCCAGACGAATCACTTTCAATGTACTTCCCGGCTCCATCCGATTGCTTTATATATTTCTGTGTCCCATCGGCTGCGAGCTTCAAAAGGAAAGGCCTTTCAAAAACTCCAAGCATATAAATATTATTGTCCTTATCTATATGTATATCACGCATCTTCACATTACTTGCCACGGAGGTCTTAAATGCTTTTTCTTTGCTCCACAAGGTCTGATACGAATACATCGATGTCACATGTTCTTCCACATGTTTGTCACACGCTGCCATTGCGAATTTACAAAAGCAGATTAATACCAAAAAAAGAACTAGATCTTTCGTCTGCAATATCATTTCCCACCCACCAAAAAAGTCATTGTGTTCTATATGTCGATTTTCTATTACGCCTGAAACTCAATTAATAGTTCCTTCCTTTATAATGACTATCTTACACTGACACATTTATCACGATATCGCATATCTAGTGGAGCTGGACGATACTTACGAGTACCTGCTAGCGCCTCAACAAATCTGACAAGCGATATTTATGCAACAACTTTCAACAATGTAGCGATCAAGTATATTCGTCTGTAATGTAAGCAGAAAACTGCTTCAGTAACGAATTAGACACATTAGCGTTAGATGCCGCGAAAGCCACGGTGCTACCCCCGCTGCTCCCTTAAGAAACTGTACAAGCCTGTCACCATGCATAGAGCTCAACCCTTTTAGGCTATCTTTCTTAATAGGTTCATACTAGTTCACACATAACTCTATAGCGTCTATCGGCCGTGCGACAGCATGATGCATAAACGCCCATTGGACTGTGTCGTTTCGCGGGGGTCTTATCTTCTTTATAAAGGGGATTTTTTCGCAAGATAGCTCCTTTTCTTTGCGTTTGCCTCTCAGTGATGATGACTAGCGAAGCGCATTCGCGAGCATCTCATTCTAAACTTCCTGTTCCGGCATTGTCACTGCGGTCCATTAAAGCCAAATTTTTCAACAAAGTCTATAGAGTCACCATAGGATCTGCGATGCAACCCGTGTCAAAAATATTTTGACGTAGATAAACGCTATAAATGTAATGAGCCTCTCTGTTTATTTCGGCACGTACCTAACCGGGAAGTTATGCGGAAGTCCTGATTAATCGATCAAGTCGGTCAACTGTATAGAAGCCAGTTACAGTGGACTTAATGTCCGCAATGAGCACGTATTATTGAGTAAACTCTGGGTCTCAAATGGTCAGCTTCGACTAAAGTCCATACTTTTGACTGATTTCGACTCTACCCCCAATTTCGGACTTACTGGTAATTTTCTTTATTCGATTTCATCAATGTATGTTTCTACCTCCTGAACCTCTATCCTGACGAATTTCTCCCATTCAGGAGCCAAACCAAGCCTGATTCAGCCGCTGCAAGCGTCATCATCAACCGGAACCAGGGGGTAGATCGTATCCAATGAAGCCAAAATATCGGATTCGCGAACAACAATAAATGACAGAGAAGACCGGAGAAAAGCACTGATTTATTGAGCCGTCTTCTCATCTGTTGGGTCGGTCGTCGCAATTAAATAATCACTCTCCCTCACCATGAGAGCAATCGATCTGAAACGACAACAATCAGGCATAAGAAAGCCCAACCAGAATTGGGCTTTCTGACTGATTAGGAATTTATTTCTCGACTTTTTGCGGTTTTTTAACTCTTGAACCAAATGCTGTATTGCCATCAAAATAGTTTTTCAGATCATCAAACGATTCGCCAGGTATTAATGGTTCAGATTCATTAATGTCTAAAGGACGTTCTAGTTTACCGCTCGCTTTATCTTGGATGTACAATGCTCGCGGCGTTGTAAGCACATATAGAGTTTCGACCTCATGCATTAGGCCATCTCTTCTATTTTCAACGCGGTAGTCTTTTTCAAGATAAGAAGTCTTCTCAAGCATAAACATTATTTCATCGGTGTATTTCTTGGCATCAAGCTCATAGGCAGAAATACCACCAGTGATCCACTCAAAATAAACGTAGTCACCCGGAGAGATTTTTCCTTTTACTGTCTGCGTAACTCGAACTTTAAAAAGTGATGTTGAAAGAGGTCTTCCGCTCAGACGCCCTTCCAAAAAAAGGTCACGACCTGGTGTTACCTTTTCTATTACTCCTCTAACAATCAATTTCGATTTATTTATAGCTTCAAAAGCACTCAGCCTTTCCTGATCGAGAGCAGTGAAGTTCATTAGATTGAACATCGGGTGGTTATCGTTAGATTCATGAGCTTGAGCTCCGAAGACTACCGACATCAATAAAAATATTGTCCATAATTTCATCGTCTATACTCCTTATAAGTTTGACAAGTGGGTAAGCATTTGATGGATGTCATGCTGCGATAAGCTACTCCACCCTTCTTTCATACAGTTGTTACTATTCAATGAACTATGCGCCAAACCAAAAGAGTGTCCAGTTTCATGACACCAAGTTTTCTCTTTAGACTCGGAAGGCGTCAAGCCATGATTCGCTGCCTGAGCATCTATTAACTGTTTATTGATTAATACATCTGATTCCACACATAGGTTGCCGACTTTGAGTTTACAAACTCGCACGCCAAGATCGTTACCAATCAGCAAATCTGAATAAATTGCATCTACTAAGGGAACACAGGGGTAGGGGTAAGCAAATACACCAGAATTGGCGTACACAGTACTATTCACGTAGTTTAAATAAGAGACCAACTCGCTCGGCGCGTTACCCGATTGGTCCCAGCAAACATAGTGAACTTTGTTATCTGCCTGTCCATTGGCATTCGGAAACGGGTCGGCTTTTAGCGTTTGGGCGAAGAGAATACAAAATAGAAAAATTATTCTAACCATAGCAATATTACTCCATTAAAAATTTAATTTTTGAATTCCAGTTCCAATCTACAATCCACAATATTTGTCGCGAAAAAGAACCCCTGAAACGAATTTCAGAGGTTCTAGCAGTTGTCAGCCTTGGTTGTGGTGGTTACTAGCTTTTTCCGTCCTTGGCAACACTATAATTTCACCCGTCAAATAAACTCCTTCAGGGATCTTCACTGTGCAGCCGCCTCCATCTTTATGGGGAAAAGCTACTGCCACTTGCGTGAAAGTAGTAATCTCTTTCCCATCGCCATTAACATAACTACTAGGTTTTAAAACATTCATAATTGAAGTGGTCATGACCTCATCTCCTAGGACAGTCAAAAAACCACCAAAGCTGCACCCATCAGGGCATAAAGCCCTGGTGGGTGTGGATACAACATGCCTATGCAGCGTTAACTGCGATACTGACAAGTCAGTAGATAAGCACTTTAAGAATGATAAGATTACAATTATTAGTCAACGCTATAACTGTATATTTATTTCCTTACAGTTATATTTTTTCTCCGTAGCCGAACACTTAAAATTAATGAAGAATCGATGATTGACTATGTTCCCATCCCGAACAATCGCGGCAACGTCTTGACCAGAACGTAGTGTCTAACATGCCCCTTTTTTCGCTCCCGTATGCTTTCGTTTGCCAGCATTGCCTCCGCGATGTCCTCAAATGAATACCCATTTAACATCATATGCTTTCCCGCCGACCAATCCACCCTACTATGATCCGCTTCAACGCCGTAGCGGATTAAAAGCCGCTGGACAGCCGCATCAAAAAATACTGAAGGATCAACACTAGGCCTCTCCACAGATGCACTTCTTTGTACCGAAGCGGCCAATAGATCGTCAGCCTTCTCTTTCTGCTCTACCAGTAGTCGGCTCTCAGCAATGATTTCAGCGCTCTGCGTAACGATTTTTCTACTAATGCCATAGAGCCTTACGAATGGATACCGCCCATCGTCTTGAACGTGCTTACGTTTAACATTAGTGAATCCGACAGCCCTACCAAACTGCCTCCAAGCCTTCGCACCAAGATCAGCATTAAAGCGATTCGCCAACACTTCCCCTATAGCCGTCGCAAGCGCGCCTTCTATTGGAGTAGGGCTGATCCTCACCCAAGCCTGATAGTTGAATTCGCTCGTAATGACTGTACACGCTGAGTAAATACCCTGGGCTTCCATCGCTTGCAGTTGAGTTATCGTAAGGTCGTCTAATAGAATTAGCCCCGTTGAACCCAGAGGACGAATGTATATATGGTAATGATTGATATTCTTGTATTTCAACCAGGATATAGAGGCGATGACCTCGCGCCTCGTCCAAGTTCTCAATTCCGTTTCCTGAGTGTCTCGATGAATAGCGCCCACTTCAAAAGTTTCACCACCCATGGCGATCATCTGACGGGACAATACTGTTTCAGTGACATTCTTCATATTTTTGCTTGTTTCGTAGGCCTCAACACTGCGATCACTGCATCTGGAGACCAATCTTTTTCACGACCTGATCAGCCAACGACTTAATGTATTCGAGCTTTTTCTGCTGTTCTTTGACAAGCCTTTGCGCTCTTTCAACATCTGCTTGTAGGTTTGGCAACTTGCTACGCATTCTTTCGAGAGCCTTAAGCGAGTATATTTTCCCGTTAGTAAATTTCACCTCATACACTCTGCTCGAAAATCGAACCTGACTCTCCTGGCTTATCGCTGTACCTTTCGTACGGAATCCCATCGTCAGTCTTTTATCAACAATTGCGGCCGTTTCGCCAGGTTTTAAACCGTCACTACCGATTGCTTTATTTCTCTTGAGGGCTATTCTGGTCCCGTCGTGAGTAATGCTCCCTGCTTGCCAAATAATATTGACCGTCGCATCATCTATAGTATGTTCTGTTGTATTGGTCAGCGCCGTAGTGATTAGTGCTGTAGCACTCCTAGGCGAGAATGAAGAGAACGTTGCATTCACCTTGGTGCTCATTGAGTTCAGTGCGCCCTCAATCTCTTGAATCATTTCTACAACTTCTTGCTTAGCATTAATCCGTTTGCTAACAAGGCTCGGCCCCTTATCCACAACTAGCTGTTGTCTAATGATATCGGTCAGTAGACGATCGAGATCGTGCCTATCCGCTTGTATCCTGATGCCCTTGGCCGCGGCCAGCAACTCGTGAGACGATTTACCGTTGATAGCATCGCCCGCTGTGGACAGTACAAACTCCCACACCGCTTCTCTGTTTACCGCTACGAGAAGCTCTCGTCCGTCATTGTCAGTGGGTATCTCATTAGAATACAGATCGCTTTTTTTGTTGGCCTTTACGATCGTTAATAGCGCCGTAGCAACGGCCACCTTTTCGCTCTCAGACATTGGTTTAATCATATTCACAAATGAAGAACCAAGACTGGCGGGGTCTGAGCCGGCCATCTTGGCCTCTCCACAGCCTGAAACCAAGATCAATACCGCACAGAAGAATCCCACTATCGTTAGTTGTCGCATATCTTTCCTTTTTCCCTAAATGTACCCTCATCGCCTTTTAACCCCTTTTATGCTATGGTGAAAAAGAGGTCAAAAATCAACAAAGAGTGTGTTTTTATGAAATTTATTGATTCTTTTTTCAAAGAACTGGGCGAAATATTGTGTGTTCTCTTCCAAGCTCATGCTGAAGTTCAAGATGAAAAACGTGAGACTTACGACAAATTTAATGCTCGTACCGGCTATATCACTAGTCATGATAGCCCCGAATTGGCCAAAGCAGTCGGCGTAACGCATCCGAAGGATTTTGTATAACCTAATCTTACGGTGCATTACTACGCCTTCCCTTTCGTCGCTGCTTTAGCAACAACATCTCCACCGGCGGCTCCGGGTGACGACGCTGCATTGGTTATCTGAGTCATTTCTGAACCTAGCTTTCCAAAGTTAAAACCCACCCACCCCATTGAGGTCATAAAAATCATGGGGAAAACGATGTAAAGCAGTCTCTGAACCCACAGAATGATCATTGACTGTGTAGGATTCGCAATGACGGTGAACGTACCTCCTTCAAGCAAAGCACCCATAAGATTGTTATCAACCCAAAAAGCAATAGCCCATATAAAGCTAAAAAAGTGTATCGAAAAATATATAACGGAGAGCGTAAGGACTACAGAAGGCTTGTACAGCCCCAGTACCTGCAAAAACGGCAACAACAAGATCACCATCATCATCAACAGACCCTGAACGATACTAACGCCCTCTCGTATCATCTCTCCCTCAGCCAGCGCCGAAGGCAAGGATATCGCCGAACCAATAGCCGCCATTGCGGTCGTAGTCATCGAGGATACTTGCGACAAAGACCCACTAACCATGCCCGCAATACCACCCATAAAACCATCGTTCGCGGCCGCCTCGAATCGCTCCTGCGGACCCACGCTGTAACTCACCGACAAATCCCCAGTGGATCCCGTGTAGGTTGCTTTGGTCGTCGTTATGTCGATGTATTTCCGCAGAAATAGGTCCTCTTTCTCCGTGGTCGTAAGCGTACTCCCCGTGACAAAATCCATAAGATTATTTGCGTCATAAATCATCCCATCGATCAAATCGTTCTCAATAGAATCGAGCAACCTTGCCCGCACACCGGTAGACCCATTCGACCACCAATCCGAGCACTGAGGGTGCCCTCCAACCGATTGATCCGCTTCAAAACCCGCGTCTCGGCTTGCAATATAAGTCCAGTCAGGCTTTGCGCTATTCGCGTAATACGTATTGTAATAGCCGGTCGTATTGAGAAAATAGCTTGAACCCACCCAGTTAGCTTCTTTCAGTTGGGCGGAGCTCAACGCTCCCGTTTGAGTCCGAATGAGCTTGGATTTTGAAGGCATATAGCAATCATTGATAAATTCTTGCAGTTCCTTTCTGAGCCTTGGGTCTTCAATGTTGTCGTTCGCAAGTTTGGCTTCGACAGACGCCAAATCATAACTACACGGAATTGAAGCAATACTGGCCGATACAACGGCCTTACTCACAATGTGCATAAAACCCCACCATGCGGGTATACGCCCAGTCTGACCACCTAGCGTTGCTAGGGTACTATCGTAAGTCGTTCCCGTATCGTCACCATCAATCGTGCTAGCGACGAGCTGACAGTCCAGAGCCGGTTTGGTATAGCGCATCTCTCCCAATTCAACATCAACCAAGGGAATACAGGCCAGCATCATCACAATGATCATGACAACCAAATCAGTTTCAATTTTCTTTAGAGACTGAACCCCTGCGGACCCTTCGTCGTCACCCGCTTTCCTGCTTTGTATAATATTGCTGGCAATCATCACCAGAAATGGAATATAGACAATGCCAGAACCCGATAGAACACTCCAAAGATTGTCGTACATTACCCAGCCAAACAGCGTAACCACGAACTCAAAGTAGCTTGAAACACCCATTAGACTAAAACCCCTATTAAGTAACCAAGAACGTCTTGAACAACCAATAATTCAATTGCGAGAAACCCCCACAATAAGGTGTTCCGCTGGCCCAACAGCACTTCACGTTTCCTTTCATCATCAATCACGCTGTCGTTAAAGACCTTCCGGCAAATACTTTCCCAAAAGTACCAAACCCCGCCGACAACACAGAGGCGAAGAAGCGTTAACACAACGTGTATTTTCTCAATGCTATTTTTTGCACTTACCAAAGAATCTGCATTTACCCCCAGTAAGTAGGCCGCAACCGTAGCGAAGAAAAACAGAAAGACCGCAACAAACAAAACGATGGCCAACTTACTGAAAATACCCTGCTCAGAATTTTTGCTCATTACTCTAGTTCTCCACTGCGCCATTGACGAAACTACGGGATTCCTGACGCTCACCTACAGGAACCTGCTTGCGCATTTGATTGCGACGCAAAAGCATCGAGGCAGTGTTAGACGAGATTTTGTTTCTAACGTCCATTTCAAATAGCATGTTCGATATTTCTGTATTCAATTCATCAACCGCCTTCTCAACCTTCTCTTGCGCTATACCCACGTTGGCTATATTCGGTTCCTTCATCCCTGCCAGCAACGCTCTCCTCGCCATCAATGCCCTTTCCATAGTCCGGTTAAGCGCCATTTCGCCGGCCAATCTAAGAATTATTGCTCCCTGTTCGTGTGGGCTCTCTTCTCGAATCGCTTCAACAACTCGACGAGTAATGCGCAAACTCGGGCCACCAGATACGGCCTTCAACTGAGCCGCTGTAGGCGCTGAACCAGATACCACTAAGCCCGTTAAATCGATATCAATTTGCTCTTGTTCCTCTTCAATCTTTTTGGACAAACCCATACCGGCTTTTGACTCAATTTTGTCGCACCCAACGCAGGTTCTAATTTCCTGTTCGCCCAGTACATCAATAACCCAATCCGCCTGCTCTTGCGGGCTCGACCATACCTCGCACAAACCAGCGCCTCCGCATGTGCTAACCATAGAGGTCGTTGCGGTTGGTGATCGATTTAGGAGAGTGTTATAACCCGCCTTTACAGTGTCCCCAATGACCTCAATGGGTGGTTGTCCAGCGCCACCTTTTTGCTGGCCACCCGACCAGGTGATGCCGTGATCCAAGCCATCGTTACCACTACCCGCTTTAACCCCAAGCAGCTCATTAGTGTTGTCCTGCGAGGCCTCAACCCAATAGCCAGACTTAGACACAGCATCCCACCCCTTACCATCCGAGACCTCACCCATTACTTCCACGATATCCTCACAACTCGTTTTAGCAATTTGAAATTCCTCTGACGCCTGCAAAACACCATTCTGCAATAGATCGTAAAGCGCTGGATTAACTTTCTGAATGACTAGTGCTGGTAACGATGCGACTGCACCAGTAGCCGAATTTATAACGTTGCCCATAATGTCCTGAAAGGCTCCTGCTATACCGTTGAGCTGTTGCTCTACAGACAAGGACATATCAAAATTACCGCACATTAAATCAGCGTTCCAAGAAGCCCCGACACCCAGTTGAATAGTAGAGGCCCGGTTACTGGACGGCCTAGTAATAGGTTCACCGCCGCCCAATTGATAATACAATTCATCATCCAACGCCAACACAGGACCCGAAAAACAAACCACGTAAAGTGGCCCTAAAAATAAAGCGCCTAACACGCGCATAACCTAATTCCCTGTGTGAAATAACAAAACGGAACCTTCTCTTTCACAGCAACGATAAGGCCGCCATAAATTCCATGCATATCCGCTTTTTTCATTTACCCTGCTGTTGAAGGGGTCCGTTATACTGAAAACATCATCAATATCAGGAAAAACAATACACGCGCCACTGTTCCCTTTAGGCACAAGCTGCTGCCATTTGTGAGTAGAGGAGTTCGCCTCAACCACCTCACCTGGGGGCCAATAGCCCCTTGAACTACTCCAAACCATCGGCCAGTAAACATGAGGTTGATTGGTCCGTGTGACGATATCAGCCGCCCTCTGAGCAGTTACAACACCCGCCTTATAATCGTGCCCTTGGTTTACAAATCCAATACGCGGGTACAGGCCCGCCCAAGTAGATGCACCCTTTCCTACTGACCGAAAGGCATTAAGTAATGTTAAAGGTGTCTCAATAGTCGGGTCGCGCCAGTTGGGGTCTAGGGACGACATAAAGTAAGGTTGAGCAAACGTAGCGCCCGATTCGCAAAAAAGTCCGCTGTTAGCCAACGCGTCAAACAGGATAGTTCCAGGACTGCCAATCGCATCAGCGTTCTTAAATCTCAAGGCCTGCTCGCTACGAGAAGTAGAACCCTCTGAATTACTACCCCCATCTCTTGCGAAACCCGTCGGTGGCGACAAAAACGCTACGTCACTCCAAGGGTTCTCTCCCGTATTCTTGTACGTGGAAACGACAGCATCTGGGATGTAGTGCTTAACCTTCACCGAAAAATCAAAATCACACCCGAAGGGAGTACACGTCATCCAAAAACAAGCACCCACCACAGACCATTCAGTGCACGCAAAATTCGCTGATTCCGCTATTATTCCAGCGGTGGAAATAGTGTCTCCCTCGTCAGAAAAAGCTAAGGACACAGGGCTCATAACACAAATTACGGCAAAACCCCGGAACAAGTTGCTGCATGAATGCCTCACGACCGACTCTCCTTAAACCTGCTGACTATCCTTCCTGCCTCTTCCAAATCAAAGACGCCGTAAATCAAATATGTGTCATCAACCAGTATTGCCGGCAGCCGCTCAACACCATTGGCCCACGCCGCGATCACCCCGTCGAAAGAGCTTTCCAGCTCCTTCATTAGCGCCCTACCCGACTCCGAGCTCAACATCTGTAAAGCAGCATCTTGAGCGGCCTCTTGGCCCTTTGGTTGGAAGTGCCCTAAACGACTAATGATAAGGTTCGGTTTATTAATATGGTAAACAGTAGCCTCAACTCCCTTGAGCTGAATCGCCGGCAGGAAGGTAGCCGTGAATACCGTAAATTCCCCACTTTGCACGTCGACACTCAACAACAACACCAGCAGTACCTGGACTATTCTCATCGAATCCCCCTTGCGTGATCGATCTCATCAGCAATCATTATTGCGGCGTCTACTTCCTTAATTCCATGCTCCAACATGAGCTTTCGCCTGGCCGCTTTCTCATGTTTTTCAGTCATGGCCAAAGAAAGCATCAAGGATGGTGGTACATTTCTGAACAGCGCCTCAATATTCTCAGCAAGCGCAACGCCTTCAGTGTATTTTCTGGGAGACTTAGTAGCGGACAGTAGCAACTGGCGCTGTGCGTCATTTACTGTACGAAACCGAGCTATTTCCTCGACTTCCTCCTTCGGCATAACCAAACAGATCCACCACTCAATCATATTCAGCATTTTCTTAGAGGCATCTGGGAAGTCTTCCAGGTTCTGAGTGGCCAACCAAAGCCAAGCCCCCAGCTTCCTCCACATTTTCACAATTTTTACTAAGAAAGGTGCCAATAGAACATTGGTCGTAACAATGTGAGCCTCATCAATAGACACCACAATTTCTCTATCCGAATGCTGGTCTCGCTCAGCAATGTTGTTAATCATGTTTAGAGAGCTGATCACAGCAATTGCTAGGTGGGCTTCATATCCCTCACGAGCGAACATTCCCAAATCGATGATAGTGACATCCACTTCAGGCCACTGTGTTCCCTTGCTGTTAAAAACTTCACCGCCAAATCCATCACAGAATAGACCAATGGAATCTCCCATCTCCCGCAATCGCTTGCTGGTGGAGATGTCCAATGCATCGCCTTGCGCAATTTGGTAAAAGCCTTTCCTTACGTCTTCCGTAAGCGTTGGACGCCCATCATCAGTCGCATTTTTGGCCCCGAGTAAGATAGCATCACGTATCAGCCGTTTATCAGACCGACGCAAAAGGGCAACCTCTGACGGCTCCCCGCCAGTAATCATAAGCTGGGCAATAATCTCCATCTCGCCCAAGATATCGCGCTGTTCTTCGCCGTCATCGTCACCCCCGCCTGAAAGGTCAATCTCAGCGGTCTCTTTATCTAAATCATCGTCATCGATCTTCAGATCTTGGCTAAGAGCCTTATAGGCTTCTGCAAACGGAGAAAGAGTGACCCCATTACCAGGCTTTAAAGAAACCTGATTGACCGAAAGGCCCTGCGTTTCAAACCAGTCGCCAAGCAAACCAAATGAGTTACCCGCCTCTATAATAAACTTCCTTGGCCGGTGAACCGCCATGACGTTGGCAATCATGCTGCCCAGCGTTGCAGACTTACCCGCCCCCGTAGGCCCCAAAAGAAGCATGTGCCCATTCTTCCTTCGGTCGTCTGGATTCAGTGGATCAAAGGTCAAGGGTTCACCACCCCTGTTGAACGCTGTAATCCCAGGATTTCCGGTGCCGGTACTCCTACCAAAGAAACAAGAGAGATTCGCAATATGTTGAACAACAGCCAACTGAGCCTGACGCCAGCCTTCGCGACGGTCACTATCTGGATCATAATTCATTGGTAAGTTTATGATGAAATTGTCGAGAGCCTTGATGTCATCTTTAACCGCAATGGCCCTGAAGTTATATCCAAGCAATACCGCACGGGCAGCATTCGTCATCCGGTTTAGACTATCGACCGACTCACTTTTAAGGTAAAACGCGTATTTCACTCGATAGAATTTATGACGTTCACCGAGTATCTTTTTTGCCTCATTGCAATCCGATTTCGTCCGTGACGCTCCCGCGCTCTCCCCAATCGCAGACTTATCAATCGCTTCGATATGGCTTTCAACGGTATCCTGGGGAACAATAACGACCGTCTGTACCATGATGGTGCCTTTTGGCAACAGATCCATCATCGCATTCGTCGAATCACCCCGCTTAATCTCTCCCGTCGTATGCCCTATCTGTGGTCGCCTTCGGATACCATCCACGCTGATACAGCGCATAGCAGTATCACCGAACCACCAACACTTATTATCGTGATCACTTCTCGGGAAATCAAACAGAAGCGTCTCAGCAAATTCATTCCCAAATGGCAATGAATCTTCATCGTGCTTAACTGTATTCAAAAATTTCTTTATATCACCACCAAACAAGTCTGTAGAAGGGTTGAACCAACCCTGCATCCAGTTATGGAACTCTCCACCCGTCTTCCGCGATGGCTCTAAACCTATAGGTTTCAGTGCGTTAAAAAATTTCTCGCACGTCTCCTGAATGGATTCGATCGGAGTAAGAACCACATCATATTCATTGGTCTTGAAACTGGTGCCTAAGCGTCTATATATGACAACGTAGTTTTTCCGTAGGCAACCGCCCCAGGTCGTCTTTGAAACATCCTCATCGGTAAATAAGCCTCCCTCTTTAGTGATACCAACATAATGCTTAGCCATGATCCTCAAATACTCTTCAGTATATTGAGAATTTCTTGCCTCTGGCTTGGCATAATCCCGCATTTCATCTACAACATGATCAATATCCAGAACATCGAAGGTATACGTCTGAAGAACCCAAGGGGAGACATCATGCTCCTCAAAAGAATCCTGAATCGCCTCCTCTATCATATTCCTGACATCAACAAGGAATTCTTCAGTTCGCCCTTCAGTACCCTTGGCTTTTATTTCAAATACGGCCCCAACGGAATTATTGTCTTCCAGCAAAAACAGCCCTTCATCCGCCAGATACTCAACCCAAGGCAGGAAGTCTACAAAGGAATGTGGGGCTTTATATAAGTCCTGTGCGGCTTTCTTGGACAGTCCTTTACGCTTTGCCGCCGGAACCGGCTCAACATCAATTTCAGCAATCAGTGGGTCAAACTTAACTTGAGAATTCATCGACAATCTCCCTGTCACTTAGAAGGATATAGTTTCACCAGGCATCTTATATTGCACACGTTCGAACAAAGGGATAACCGTGGAATAACCAGGAATTGGAGCTCTCGATTTGGTCGCCAAATGTGGGAACAAGTAAATAACGATGTCAGGATTCGGTAACCGTGGAAACAAAGAGTCGATCTCATTGGTTTGATCACGCGTATACGGCACATAATCCAATCTCTCATTGGAAGGGTTTTCCAGTACCGACAGCCGTTTCTTATCCAGCACCTCTCCCGTTTTCTGCAAGCAGGTGCTCAACTCACCCTTCAATCCCAGAGCTCTACAAATTGCCTCCGCTTCCGATAAATGTATGATTGTACCTTTGGAACTCTGACCCATAGCAGAACGATAAATGTCTTTCATCTCTGGACCATTCTGAGGAATGATTGATTCTTGACTTGCGCAGGCAGTCATCAACAACGCCGAAGCGATAGCAACAAATTTAATCAAGTTCACGGTTCTTACCTCCAAAGGCTATGTTGGTGTGTTGGGTTTTGCGGCCCAAGGAATCGTAATCGATTCGTATTTCTTCGTTTATCAAAATCGCAACCGTGCGGCCAGGAGCAACATAAATTGCGTCAAAATTCTGAGATTGCCGCTCATCCAACCATCTAGCCGTTTCTTTGGCCGTGTCAGAAAAGGTCTTTCCCAAA